>Ga0208641_1000009_pt1 | contig 174998 bp, 177 predicted proteins | sample ETN02SmetaG_2_FD_185789 | JGI IMG/M metagenome (GOLD analysis project Ga0208641, IMG submission 185789) | Marine microbial and viral communities from oxygen minimum zone, Eastern Pacific Ocean - ETNP2014F10-02SV253 (SPAdes) (version 2) | ecosystem: Environmental > Aquatic > Marine > Oceanic ... | reverse complement strand
GTTCTTCGAGTTCTTTGAGTTGCTCAAGTACGTCAGATCGGTTCTTGTCAAACTGTTCACCTTGCACATCAAGGTGTGATTCCAAGGAGGGTGCTAGAAGTTTACGTTTCATGTGCGAATCCTGAGGGTAATTAAGAGGTCTTAATCTTACCGTAAGAGTGTTTTTCTAGCAATTTGGAATCAAAAAGTCATACAGATTCAGTGATTTTAGGTATTTCATGTTATGAATACTGATGGAATCTTTCGAATCTGAAATGACAGATCAAGATTCGCAAGAAATTCATTCTAGAAAAGTAAAAGCGGATATCAAGCCTTGGGTATCTCTTCTGGTGGCTTCTTCGAGCATATTTTTGATGACTCTCGACTTGGGTCTGACCGCAGTGTCACTACCAGAAATTCGAGCAGATTTTGACGCGTCTAAGAGACAAATAATCAACTGGGGGGCGACTGCATATTTGGTAGCCATGACATCTTTATTGTTGCTTTTTGGTCGTCTCTCAGATCGCTATGGCCGCCGAAAATTATTTTTAATTGGTCTGTCAGTAACCACAGTGGCTGTTTCTTTAGCTGCATTTACTCCCAACCCTGAGATTTTTCTGATCGCTAGAACTTTTCAAGGAGCGGGTATAGCTATTCTCGTTCCAACAGCCCTGGCAATGGTCCTTGGTGATATACCCCAAAAACATCAAGGTGCAGCAGTCGGGTTATGGGGCTCGATTGGTGCTGTTGCCGGAGTTCTGGGTCCGATATCGTCAGGTTCATTAATTGAGATATTTGGATGGCGAGCCACTTTTGCTTTATTGGCTATTTTAGGGTTCCTTGCTCTGCTAGCTGGAATAAGAGTCCTTAATGAAAGCTACTTGCCAGAAGTTCCTGAAAACTTAGACTTAATGAGTGTTTTCAGTGGAATCATTTCAATAGGCTCAGTTACCCTAATTTTGCTACAAGGGAATGATTGGGGTTGGTTCTCCAGAAAAATTATATTTCTTTTTTTTCTAGGAGTATTAGTAACTTGCTTTTTTTTGATTAGTTGCAAACGATCTAAAAATCCACTTTTAGATTTAGAGCTTTTTAAAAACCATAAATATCGCCAAGTAACTATTGCAGCCGGCTTTCATCAGGTGGCTTTTTTCGCCTTCTTTTTCTCATCACCTATTTTGTTGTCTGAAATTTGGGGATGGTCACCAATGAAAACTGGATTTACAGTAGCCCCTGCAATGGTTCTAGCTATTTTAGTTCAGACACCTTTTGGCATTTTGGCCGATCGATTTGGGTACAGAAAACTAATTTTGTATGGAGGCTTTGTACCTTCTTTGGGTATTGCTTGGTGGCTAATCTTTGTTGACTCTGAACCAAGTTACTTAAGTGCTTTTTTGCCCGGTTTGCTCGTCGTTTCACTTGGTTCAGCGATGGTAGGTATCACTACAACCGGAGTTGCTTTGACAGTGGTTGATACTCAAAAGCTGGGAATTGCTAATGCCATGCACCAGGTTTCGCGTCGTTTAGGCACGACAATTGGTGTTGCACTTGCTGTAGGACTTGGCAGCGGTTCAAACGAGTTGGAGATTCTTGAAAATATAAAAGTATTGTGGTGGGTAGTTGCATTTATGTATGCAATTGGTTCACTTTTTGTATGGAAATCAGATGTCGAGTAATTGTTTTATTTTGATCACAATAGGGTGACTGCAAATAATTAGGAGTGGAAGTGTTAGAAAAAAGAAAAGTTGATGAACTATTTGATTTAACGGGCCATGTGGCAGTTATTACTGGAGCTGGGAGAGGCATAGGTGAAGGAATAGCTGTAGCTATGTCTGAAGCGGGTGCTTCTGTAGTAGTAGCTGCTAGAAGAACAGAGGAAATAGAAAGAGTCGCGAGTGAAATTAATGACAAGGGGGGAGAAGCTCTTGCTGTTACCACTGATGTTACGGATGATACAGCACTTGAAAATCTTGCTGAAGCAGCAGTTGAGCGTTTCGGTTCCTTAAGTGATTGGGTAAACAATGCTGGAGGTTCACCCATACGCATGCCAATAATGGACCTACCTCGTGAAGAGTGGGATAAGACAATGGCTTTGAACCTAACTGCCGTGTATTCGGGATCGGTAATTGCTGCTCGTCATATTGATACTGGATCGATAATAAATATTTCATCGGGAGCCGGTTTCGGTCCTGTGCCGGGCAGCGCTCATTATGGGGCAGCAAAGGCAGCAGTGCATTCACTCACATGGACCTTTTCAGCGGAGTTTGCTCCAAAAATAAGAGTTAACACAGTCGCTCCGGGAGCTATACCAACAGAGATAATGCTTAAAGCAATAGGACGCAAAGAGGATGAATTAGACAAAGTTCTAGAAGAGTGGAAAATTCCAATGGAGAGACTTGGAACGCCTCAGGACATAGGAGCTGCCTGTGTGTATCTTGCTTCTGATGCATCAAGTTGGGTAACCGGAGAAATCCTTCGAGTAGGTGGAGGAGCCAAACCTCGGTAATTGATCGTCAGTTAGCGGGTTTGAAAAAAACCTTTTTGTGGACCATCTTCACCTTCAGGGTTTCCATTATCAATTTTTACAGTCACACCTGAATCTCCCTCAACTATTTCGAAACAACGGACACCTGTATAGGCAGGGGGGCCACTGTGAGCACCATCTCGAACATCAAAACTAGCTCCATGTAGAGGACAGTTAACTTGAAAACCTGAGAGTCTTCCTTCACTTAGCGGCGTGTCAGCGTGACTACAGTTGTCTTCAATGGCGTATAGCTTTCCATCCACGCGACAAACAAGTATTTCTAAGTCACCTACCTCACAAGTGGTCAACTCTCCATTGTCTAAATCAGAGAAATTGCCAAGATCATGTTCGTCTGATTGGTTCACTTCTGATGCCTTACTTTGGTATTACTTATCAAAATTTGATGATAAATAACGGTCAATATTTTCATGAAAGAAACGTATCCGTCTTTCTTGATAAGGCATATATTCACCTTTATAGCCTCTTGAGTTTAAACCTTGTTGCTGAGAAGACCAGATTGCAACATCCTGATCAATTCCGTGGCCGCAAGAAATCTCCCCAATTTTTCCTATTTCATGCTCGACCTGTTGATCCACAGAAACCCAGTCGCTCATGGAGTTCGAGTAGTATTCTTTTGCTCCTTCTGGAAATTTGGTTAAGTACCACATGTTAAAAAAACATTTTTTTGGGTTGTCAGGGTGAGGGTATGCCATCAAGAAAATACAACCGTCAGGTTTCATACTGAACGAAACGTTTGGAAATACTGTGTAATGGTAATGATCGGTTAGTTGCTCGTCGGAATATAAAGAGAAGTCGTAACCTTTCTCAGCACCGACTTTACGTTTGTGTTTCTGCAGGGCTACACGAAGAGCGCTTAAGTCATCTTTAAATGGCAAAGGATCAAATTCCCAGAAAGTAAAGTCCTCTTTTAATCCTTGAAAAGTTTTTTCATACGAACCTTTGTATTGAGGTCCTGGGCCTCCGCCAGGCATCAGCATTCTGCAGTGCCCCGTAGGATACATATCGAATTGACATCCCGAATAGTGTTCGTTCATAACGGTCACAGTTTGTGGGTGGACAAAAGGAAGATGGTAACTTTCGTTGAAATTGTCCTGAACTACCTTCCAATTAAAGTCACCTTCCAAAGTTACCCAGTGAGTACGTTTCATTTGTTCCATTTGGTAACAATCCAGATGTTCTGAAATTGGACTTAGATAATCAACCAAATCTTTACATTCTGGATCCATGTTTATCCAAATGAAGCCACCCCAAGTATCACAAGGGATTTCTACTAGATTTCTTTTTCCGCATGGGTTCCCTTGAGGAAAATCTTCTTCGCAATGAACCCACATTAGAGTTCCGTCATTATCGAAACGCCACCCGTGGTATGCACAAGTAAAATCTCCGCCATTTAAAGAGCCAGTTTCAGCTGAAACTAAAAGGTTTCCTCTGTGTTGACAAACGTTATAAAAAGCATGGATTTCGTTGTCTGAGCCCATAGAGCAAAGAATCGATTCAGAACCTATAGATACGGTTATGTAGTCTCCGAGGTGGCAGAGCTGGTCAACCCGACCTGCGACAAGCCAAACTTTGGTCCACATTTGTTCCCACTCAAGTGTCGCGAAATCAGTCGAGTTGTAACGAAATCCGTCGATAGGCCCTTGACCTAGCTCAGGTTCAGCGGCTTTTTCTCTAGAAATACCAACTTGGGGTTTATTTGTGTCGATATCGGTCATTGAAATTTCACCTTCTACCTCTCATGTTAGACAATGAAATAGTGATTGCTTTATGTTGAACTTTCAGAGACTCTAATAAGTCAGTTAAAGTGCAATTGAAATGGTGATTTTGACCATTGCGGGAGTTTAAATGAGCGAAATTCAAGAGCTTTTTGATCGTCAAGAGATTACGGATGTTATGCATTCGTATTGCAGATTTGTTGATTTGAATCTTCCGGAAAAGCAGGTTGAGTGTTTTACGATTGGTGCAATTGTCGATTACTACGGAGGGGTTGAATTAGTAGGTAGAGATGCAATTTTAGAGATGCTTAAAAAAGCTTTAACTCGATTTACAGCAACTTGTCACACCCTTTCAAACATTGAAATCAATTTTGAAGATTCTGATACAGCTAATTCGGTTTCGTATGTGCAGGCGTGGCATAGAAAACCTTCAGGTCCTGAAGATGATTATGAAGTCCGAGGTCAATATCATGATCGTTGGTCAAAAACAGAAGAAGGCTGGCGGATTTCTTATAGAAAATTTTTGACAATGGCAGCCACGCCCCCCAGGCCAGATGCGCCTGGTATAGGACGAATTAAGTAATATTTACTGCCATCGTGTTGAGAAGATTTCAACACGGCAAACACCACTTAAACTTGATATATGAATGATCGAGAGTGGGGATTTAAAACAAGGGCTATACATGCGGGTGGTGGTCCAGATGCCTCAACGGGGGCACGTAACGTTCCTATTTATCAAACCACTAGTTTTGTATTTGAAGACACTAGAGATGCAGCTGACATGTTCGCTCTTCAAAAATTTGGATCTATCTACACTCGCATCTCAAACCCTACGATTAATGCCTTCGAGGAAAGAATGGCAAGTCTTGAAGGTGGCATTGGGTCAGTAGCAACGTCGTCTGGCATGTCGGCAGAATTTCTAACAGCTGCAGCTCTTGCGAGCTCAGGGGATAGTTTTGTCACTTCTTCAGCGATTTACGGAGGCACTCATACGATGTTCGACGTTTCGTTAGGCAGATTCGGTATTGAAGCCCGTTTCGTTGAAGGAGATGATCCAGAGTCTTTTGATGCCGTTATAGATAACACAACTAAATTTTTGTATACCGAAATTGTTGGAAATCCATCTGGTTCAATAGCAGATGTTTCTGTTTTAGCATCAGTAGCCCATTCACATGACATACCACTTGTGATAGACGCTACTTTTGCCACCCCTTATCTTTGTAGACCCATCGACTTTGGTGCTGACATAGTTTTACACTCCGCAACGAAATTCATTGGAGGTCATGGCAACTCCATAGGGGGTGTCGTAACTGAGTCAGGTCGTTTCAACTGGGGGAATGGCAGATTCCCAGAAATGACAGAACCGGTTGCAACTTATAACGGTCTTAAATATTGGGAGAATTTTGGAGAGTATGCGTTTTGTACAAAGTTACGATCTGAACAGTTACGTGACTTGGGTGCCTCTTTGGCTCCAATGAATGCTTTTTTGCTGATACAAGGTTTAGAAACCCTCCCATTCCGTATGGACGGACATGTGGCAAATGCTAAAACTGTTGCTTCATTTCTCGAAAGTCACTCAGAAGTCAGTTGGGTCAACTATGCGGGACTTGAATCCTCTCCACATCATGAACTTGCTAATAAATACATGCCTAAAGGCCCCGGAGCGATCTTTACCTTTGGAGTCAAGGGCGGTCGAGAAGCTGGAGCCAAATTTATTGATTCCCTGCAATTAATAAGTCATCTAGCCAATGTGGGAGACGTGAGAAGTCTTGTAATTCATCCCGCATCGACTACACATCAACAACTTTCAGATGAGGATCTTGCCTCCGGTGGAGTTAGCGCTGACATGGTTCGACTTTCGGTGGGATTAGAGGATGCCGATGACATTTTATGGGACCTCGATCAGGCTTTAGAGAAAGCTTCTTCTTGATGTCAGTTGAACAGCAAGAGGTTGAAGGCTGGGGTGAACCAAGTGCTAAAGAAAGGCTTGCGTTGCTCAACAGGACTGAAACCATAGCGATGGTAGGTGTATCTGCAAAAAAATCCAGGCCAAGTAATTTTGTTGCTACGTATCTTCTTAGTTCAAGCGCGGACTTTGAGATTTTTTTCGTCAATCCTGTTGAGGATGAAATACTTGGCAAACCTTGTTATAAGAGTCTTTCTGATCTTCCGGTGGTTCCGGACATGGTGGACGTTTTCAGAAAACCTGAGGATCTGCCTGAAGTCGCTAAGGAAGCTGTGGAGATTGGTGCATCTTCTCTTTGGGTTCAGTTAGGGCTATGGAGTGTTGAGGCAGCCGAAATTGCTCTAGCGGGGGGACTCGAACTTGTAATGGATAAATGCATAAAAATTGAACATGCTAGATTCCATGGAGGTTTGCATTTAGCAGGGTTTGATACTGGGGTAATTGATTCGAGAAGACGAAAAAAATAGTTTCCAGATTTTTCTATTCTTTCTCAAATCTCGAAAACAAAGCAGAAGCATATTAGGTTTGACCACTCACTTCGCTGTACTATTACTTCACTGCCTTTATATTTTAAGGTTAGGCACCAGTGCCCGAGCGGCCTAAGGGAACGGTCTGCAAAGCCGTAAAGTCGCGGGTTCAAATCCCGCCTGGTGCTCAATTAATGTAATTAGACGTCTAGTGGGTTTTATTAGCCATTTAGAGGATTGACATGTCTGAAGAAGAAGAAGGTCTTGAAGACGTAGAAGAAAGTAGTTCTTCTTTGCCTCATACACCACCATTTGGTATTAGAGCGCTTAGACCCGGTGAAGATCCAAACCTGCTCAACATGCAGGATATTGATGTCTCGACTGTCCGTGAGAGACCTGCTGGTAATTGGTTGGCTGCATTAGTTTCAGCGGCAGGTGTTGTGCTGTCTATCATAGGAACATTTCTCCCTTGGGTTTCGATAAGTGAGGATGAATATCGAAGCAATTTGATTGGCTGGGATCAAGGGGGTTCAGCTTGGATTGTTTTGGTTTTTGGATTTTTGGCTGCAGGAATTACCAGTCGATTTTTAAATGGCAGTCGAAATTTTCTGACTAATGTTTTGATGATTCTTTTTGGAACGGTGTTGTTGGTTGTGGCTGCTATTGAAATGTCTGAAGTGAGCAGTTATGAATCTATTTCGGGAATAGAAAAATCAGTGGGGATTGGTCTCCCTGTGATACTTGCTGGAGGGGTTTTCATGATTTTGCCAAGTGTGTTCGATAAGAGAACTCGGAAGTTTAGATATAAAATTTAGCTTCTTGTGTCCTCAGTTGAAGTCACTGCTACGATGCTCGCTGTTGGGGCCGTTAGCTCAGTTGGCTAGAGCACCTGCATGACGCGCAGGGGGTCGGGGGTTCAAATCCCTCACGGCCCACCAGTTTTTTAGTGTTGTTCTGGTTTTTGGTAGCCATTCTGGTAGCCAAACTAAGTTTCAAAGCCTCTACGGCATTTCCATTCTATGCCTGTCACACATCCGTATCAGAGACACCTCGTCTCTTGCGCGTACAACAACATAGTTGTTAGGCATGTATAACTTCGTTAGGTCGACGGATTGGTCCCTAAACGAGCATGTAGCCGTATCTGATAGGCGTCGCCCACCGTTAAAGGTATAGTGGGATTGATTATCAAGAGAATCTGAGGGGTCTGGCCCTTTGACGATTCGCCAGCCGACCGCTTTGCGGCACGGTGGCAATGCCAGAAACGATAAGGGGAAAAATGCCATGAAAGAATTGTTAGAGGAACAAGGTTATTTGCTTGCTGATGGGGCAATGGGGACACTGCTTTTTGACTGTGGATTAGAAGCAGGGATGGCTCCAGAAGCATTGAACTTACATAATAAAGAAATGGTTTACAAAGTTCATGAAGCATATATAACTGCTGGTTCAGATGTAATTTTGACAAACACCTTTGGGGGTAATGAGTTCCGACTTACTTTGCATGAGTTGGGCGATGTTGTAACGGATGTGAATAGGGCAGCGGTAGAGATAGCTAGACAAGCTGTGGATGCTCAGAATAGGAAGATTTTTATTGCAGGGTCAATGGGACCAACAGGTGGATTGTTAGAACCATTAGGGATTTTAACTCTAGAGGATGTTAAAGATGCTTATAAAACACAAGCAGTGGGTTTAGTAGATGGTGGAGTAGATATTTTATGGCTAGAAACTTTCAGTGACCTTAATGAAGTGGAAGCAGCGATAACGGGGATAAGAGCAGTTACAGATTTGCCTATCATTGTAACGATGAGTTATGACACAGCGGGTCACACAATGATGGGAGTAAGTGGAACTTCACAAGCTGCCTTAAGCAATTCCTATGATTTGTTTGGAATCGGAGCTAATTGCGGAGCGACTCTGGAAGATGCAAGAAATGCGATAAAGGACATGCGGACTGTTTGTAAAAATAGTGTTATTGTTTTTAAGCCGAACGCGGGGATTCCTGAATGGCATGGTGATGACCTTGTTTATAACGGCACACCTGAAATTATGGCAGAACAAGCGGCTGAAGTTATAAAAGAAGGCTTAACAATCATAGGTGCATGTTGTGGAAGCACACCTGAGCATATTGCTTTTATGAAAAAAAGGTTAATGACTCTTTAGAACCAGTTTTTTGAACCGACAAAGCATATAGAGGTTCGTATACCTAGCAGTATCCGACGGGTGCCACCCCCACACGGGTGGGGGGGGTTGTGACAGACTAGAAGTGTGGATGGTTTAGATCTGAAATCAGCTACAGCGGGCATTGTTCTTATTGTTGGCATCGTTCTGCTTGCGCTGTTTAACAACTCTGATTTTGAAGTAGATGAGTTTTATCATCTTGGATGACTGAGAACCCCAGGATTGAGGTACTCGGTCAAAAAGGAACAATCGATGAGAACATATGGAGTTTCGGAACGTATTGCGGGGAATAATTGCTCCACTTGCATCACCTACGTTAAAATTTTTTATTTTGTTGAAAGGTCTCGGTAGAAGAGGACATGTATAGGTAGTGCTCAAACAAAACAAATTTGAAGCAAGTATCGAAGACACCCCTGAGTTTCGCAGGGAAAGATTCCGCGTTCTCTACAATGACCTTTACGACGACTTGTGGCGGTATGTCCAAAGACGTTCCATTAACACAGAAGAGGCTCGAGACACTTTAAGTGAAGTTTTTCTCGTGGCGTGGAGAAGACTCGAAGATATACCAGCAGGAAAGGAAGCCAGATTATGGCTTTTTGGTGTAGCCAGAAATCTCGTTAAAACAAGTTGGCGTAAACGTAAACGAGGCGGAGATTTAGTTGTTCGTATTGGTAGCGAAATGTCAACGAGGGGTGCAACTGATGAGGAATTGGATAACTCGGGTGTTCTCAAGATTGTTAAGGCTCTCCAGTTTTTAAGTGAAAATGACCAAGAAATTTTACGACTGCTTGCATGGGAAAACCTTTCCCATAAAGAAATTTCTGTTGTACTCGGATGTAGTGAAAATGCTGTAGCGATAAGGATTCGAAGAGCTCGAGTTCGTTTAATGAAAGTTCTACAAAGCGAAAAGTCTTTTTCAGAAATTAATAATCTTAAGGAAATCGCTGAAAGGTTTTCCCCTGAAACGACAAGTAGTTCTTGAGAGGTAAAGAAAGACAGATAATGGACAGTGATAATCCAATAGATGAATTAAAAAAATTCGTCCCCTTTGAACAAGGACCAGATGACTCGAAGGAGGAGTCCGAATTAAGGACTTCACTTTTAGAGTCAATAATTACTACAGACATGAACCGCTCTTTAAGGGAGAGGATTCTAAGAAGTTTGGCAGGAGTTCCATTATGGCGACGACCAAGATTAGTCGTTCCATCTTTCGCAGTTATGACAATAATGAGTGTTCTAATTATCTCGACTACAACTTCTTCTTCTGCCTTCGCGGAAGTAAGTGAAGCAACAGAAAATTCTGTCAATGCTAACTCTGGGGTTTCCACAACCCTTTTTGAGATAGTCGATCCAGAAACTAAAGAAGTCAAATACTCAGAGGAAACAGTTTTTATTTATGAAGAAGACAATTACTCTCTCGTGCATCCTGACTTTGAGATCCGTCGTGTTGATGGTCTGGAATATATTCATAAAGATGGCCAGTGGATGGTAAATGAGATATTGCGCAATACAGGAATTAGGTCAATTCCTAAAAACTCTGAGAAGCTCAAAGATTTTTCCAAGGATGGTAGAGATTTTAAAAGAATCTCTTCTAAGAGAGCACCAGATCAATTTCGAGGAAAAATTCCAGCTAGTAAAATCTTCGACATTAGAGAAACTAATACAAATTCTCAGATAGTTGAATTGGTTAAAAAGTCAGTCACTGACAAGCCATATCAAGCTTCGGCTGACTTTACTGTTACAGAGGGTTTTTTGACCGAAATGCTTATAGAGGCAAGTATTGAGTTTCCTGGGCGTGAACCTCATTTGGTTCGAATTAGAAAAACTTTCACCGAACACGAGAAGCCGCAAAATATATACGCTCCTGAAGTCGAAAACGTTACTCAACAGCGAGATGTTGAGTCGTTGTGTCTAAAGAATTTGGATCAATGTCCGTATTCAGAAGAAATAAAGATTCTTGAAGAACTTGAGGAGAGGCGACCTGGTTTATGTGAAAAATCACCACGTAAGGCTTTATCCAGATTGGAAATGATGTCGTGGATTGAAAAACATTCTGAGTGTTTGATGGGTGCTGGCGAAAAAGCTGCAGCGGATGCTTTCATGCGGATAGTGGTAACTCGAGTTCGTTTAGAATTATAGAAAGTTTGTTTTAACGATTATTTTGCAAGAAGTTTTTCATGAAGCTAGTCAAGACTTCGACGCTTTTAACAGGTATATCTTTAGAGACTGCTCTAAATCTCTCCCACATGGGGTGTTTTGCTCTCACCTTGTTTTCTTCGCTGGTAACCAAACTAAGTTTTCAAAGTTCATCGACGAAGCATATAAATATTTACATACGTAGTCGTATCTGACAGACACCACTCCTACCAGAGCCAGTTCCGTAGATCTTAAATTCAGGACCTTTGACCCTTTCCGACACAGGTGTCAGGCGGTCACAATAGGAGATAGGAGTCTAGAAGGAGGAATCATTGAGAAATCATTTTGCGAAATTATACAGCAAGCAGATCAAGCCGCCTAAGTTTTCCGACCAAGAAGAAAACCAAGAAGAAAGGTGCAGGGTCCTCGTTGAGGAGTCTGATTCAGTAAAGCGTGGAGCGATCACCCGCCTTCTTAATGATGCCGGATTCGAGGCTATCGGTTGTGGTGGACCCAAAGAGCATCCGGGTAAGCGTTGCCCATTAGATGGAGGTAATGGGTGTGATGCCGCGGCAGGCACTGACGTTATCTTCTTCTCATTCCATATGGCCGACCCAGAAAGCCGGAAGATCCTAAAAGACCTCAAACGTCTCCATCCTAAGACGCCGATCGTTGTCGAAATACCGAAACCACAGTCTATGGGACATCACGGCCTCCTTGTAGGCACTCACATAGCCTACGCTCCGGTGACTCGCCGTTCTCTCACCGAAGCGATTATGGATGCCTTGGTCGCGCCGGATCCGATCATGGCCACACTTCGAAAGAAGAAAGAATTGATACTAGAAGGGAAAGGGTAAATTTTTTAACGATTATTTTGTAAGAAGTTTTTCATGAAGTCAGTTAAAGTTTCGACACTTTCAATTGACATTGCATTGTAGAGACTGACCCTAATCCCTCCCACATTTCGGTGGCCCTTTAGATTTATCAGGTCAATGGCCGCAGTTTCTTCAATAAATTGCTTTTCAAGCGATTCATCGGGAAGATGAAAAATGATATTCATCAGTGATCTGCTTTTAGTCTCCACTGGTGACGAATACCAACCTTCACTGTTATCTATAACGTCATAAAGGAGACTGGATCGGATGTCAGCACGCTTTTCAAATTCCTGGACTCCGCCATTTCTCTCCATCCAGTCAAGAACTTTCCCCATCACATAAATAGAAAACATGGGTGGAGTGTTTCCTAGCGAATCGCTTTTGTCATGAAACTCATAATCCAAATAAGTAGGGAGGTCTCTACCATGTTTGTTGAGAGTTTCACGTCGGACGATCACTACAGCAAGACCAGCAGGCCCTAGATTCTTTTGAGCACCTCCGTACACAAGATCAAATTTCCCCCAATCGATGTCTCTACTGAGAAAATCTGAGCTCATATCTGCCACCAGAGGTACATCTACCTCTGGAAAGTTCCCAAACCTAACGCCACCGATTGTCTCATTGCTCGTGATATGCAACCATTTGGTGTCTTGTTGAAGCTCGATCTCATTGTCATCTGGTGTTGTAGTGAAACCGTTCTCAGTGCCGCTCCAGGCTTCATAAATATTTGCAACTCTCGAAGCGTCCTCCAAAGCTTTTTGCCCCCAAACCCCTGTATTTACGTAACCAGCCTTTTCATCGCTAGATAAAAGGTTCATAGCTGTTTGAGCAAATTGAAGAGTAGCTCCACCCTGTAAGAAAAGTATGGCGAAATCATCAGGTACATTAGCCAGTCTCCTAAAAGAGGCTAAGGCATCTTGTTGGATTTTCATATAGGAAGGACCGCGGTGACTATCTTCTATGATTGACATTCCATTTCCAGCAAAATCCAGAAATTCTTTTTGCGTTTCCTCTAATACTTCTAAAGGAAGAGTGCATGGACCAGCACTGAAATTGTGAACTCTATTCATTCGGTGCTCCTATTTGGTAAAGGTAAATTTTTCACTAGCTGTTAATTTTATGAACGGTTTCCACTTCGGTATCTTCAAGAAAGTTAACTAACAGTTAATTCTCAAATACCAACTTTCTTAGACCTGTTCCAATAACTCCATCAGTTCTAAGTTCAGATTTTCTAACCTCATCTACATCAAGGGTATCAGGCTCACCAATTCCTATGGGGATAATTTCATATGTTGAACGGTCCACCCAAGTAGGCACATAACCGGCATCGACCACACCAATATTTCCATCTGACAGATCAGAAACACTAAACCATGCAATCATTCCGTCCTGAGTGGAAGGTGGGCATTGTGAACAAGATCTTCGTTCATCACCAGGTTGGTTAGATAAAAAATTACCCATACCAGGTACAGCGTATTTATTCGAGAGTTTTAAAACAGGTTGTATCACATGAGTGCCATGTCCGATTATCAGATCAATCACATCGGAAGAAAGAAGCTCTTCGATTATTTTCTGTTGTGAGTCAGATATTTCTGATGAATAAGCTTCGCCCCAGTGGAGACTTGCAATTACGAATTCGGCACCACCCTTAACTGCAGAGTTAGCGTCATCAAGAATTTTCTTTACCTCAAGGTGGTTTGTCAACCATGGCGGGTCCAGAGGAAGGGATGCACCACCGCATGTTCCACTAATGCCGCAGTTCATTAAGTCCGTATAGGAAAGATGAGCAACAGAAATTCCACCTGGGTTAAACCAAGAAGGCTTGGATTCTTCAAGTTGTGTAGCACCTCCAGTGGTTTTAATACCAGAATTTTCCAAGTGGTTCATTGTTACCTTTATTCCTTCAACACCATTATCAAGAAGGTGGTTAGAAGCAATCGAACATCCGTCGTAGCCAGCCCACTTGATAGCATCTGCAAGTTCATAGGGCACTTGAAATGTTGGATAATAATTTAGAACGCTATTATCCGGCGATAGGGGCGTTTCCAAGTGGCAGATAGCAAGATCAGCTCCAAGGATAATCGGGGCGACTCTCCTGAACATAGGCGAAAAATCAAACCCAGTTGACCCATATAAATCAGCAGAATCTGCTACATACTCGTGTATCAATAATTCTCCAGTTGCGAGAAAAGTAAAAGATCGAAGATTGTTGCTATTTTCAAGAATTGAAGAAGAAGTCACTTGCGCTTCGCTGGGAGTACCTGACGGTTCATCTGGTGTTTGAGTCTCAACTAAAGTCGAATCTTGGAGTTGATTAGAAGTGTCGTCTAAGTCTTTGCCGGTAATTGAGAGAATAAAAATTGTTATGAATGCCAGGATTGTTACCTGTGTGAGTCTCCAAGCGACTTGACTTTCGCGTTCCTGTATGACTTCGCTCATGTAATGTCTCGCAGAATAGGAACTCCAGATTGGACATTATTGTTTTTGTTGTCGCTTCTAGCTAATTGCCCGCCAACCATTACATTAACTATCCCAATTGACTCTTGAGCAGGGTTACTTACGTCAGCACGATCGGAAATGCTTCCAGGGTCGAACATGGTTATATCTGCAACTGCACCGGATTGAATACGTCCCCGAAGTCTCATTGATGAGCTTGACTTTTCAAGTAGTCGTGCAGGCAGAATCGTAATTTTAGCCAAGGCGTCCGAAAGAGAAAGTACTTTTTGTTCGCGGACATAGTTACTTAACAAGCGACTGAAGCAACCCGCAGAACGTGGATGGTTATTGTGAGGTTTTTCAAGAATTGCATCTGAACCAATTAGAACCCATGATGCTGACAACGCTTCAGTAATGTCCTCTTCATCCATGGCATAGGCTGCAATCAACTTGTTTTCAGATCTCGCGATTGAAAATGTTTCTTCAGTCATACGATCCGGTTTCCCAACTTCTTGGAGATCTCCGAATGAGATATCGAACTTCTCCTGAAAATTGTTAAAGCGTGCACTCCCACCATAAGTCGCCCAAAATGTGTACGGATAAATGCACGCGGTGACAGAGAGTCCTTCGTCGCGTGCATTTTCTATCTGATCTATAGCAGCTCTCATCCTTCCAGTGCCACCGGTTGAATTCAAGTGTTCTATATGAATAGAACATCCTGTTTCTTTAGCCACTTCTAAAGCTTCATTGATGGCATTTTCTTGAGATTCAAAAGCCTTGTCAGAAGAGTAGCGAAGGTGAAGACATAAGGGGACGTTGTATTTCGCTGCTAAGTGTCCGTGATCTACTATTTCAGACTTTTGAAGATCTACCGTGTATTCCGGTTGTTGATGAATTCCTATTGCTCCTGCTTGGAGGTCTGTTTCTGCACGTTCAAGTAGAGTTCTTCTTTGTTTTTCAGTAGTTTTTTGGATTCCAACTCCAAGAATTATTCGGTGTTGATAGTGGTCGACCGCTCCTCCATAGTTGACAGGCGGATTGTGAGCTTTGGTATTTTCAAGAAATTGTTCCATCGGATTGTCTATTCCATGCAAGCACAAGTTTGAAGTGACCCCATCCGCTATCTTAAACCACTCTCCATATCCGTTCGTTGGGTAAGAAAGGACATCGATGAACCCAGGAGCGACCACTAATCCAGTTGCGTCAATTTCTGAATTTCCGGCTAAGGGTGAATCACTTACAAGCCTTATGGAATCTCCGTTTATACCTATATTGGCGATTCCATCAAAACCACTATCTGGATCTATAACACGGCCTCCAGAAATTACGGTTTCAAAAACAGTTTCAATTTCATTTGAAAGTTCTTCATTATTCAAAGAAGTAGATACATCGGGCAAACTTGTTGAAGTGGTAGTTGAAGCAAGTGAAATTTTCTCAGAAGAGGCTTTCGGAATTCCTTCACTGGATTTTCCGGGAAGTTTTCTTAATAAGGCTGAAGCAGCTACCCCAAAACCCAGAGTGACGATAAACCCTCTCCTCCCGATCGTCTTGGAAGAGTTATCGTTTTCAGAGTTCTCACTTGATTGTTTATCATCCATATAACTGACGTTAGTTGAGCATGATGTTTTAGATATGACAAGTAAAGAAAATCTAAGTGTGACCTAACAGGAGGAACCAAAGTGACTAATTTATAAATTATGGACAAACCGTTGGCGTTTCATTAATGAAGCGCTTTCAAATGCAAATTGTTTTACCAATACTGATTTTGAGTATTTCAGTTTTAATCGCTGTTTCAGCTACATCTGGAAGGGAAACAGTAAATGTGAGTGTTTCTGCTAAACCCATCAAAGTTATAGAACCTGTCCTCAAAGTGAAAGTAGACGAAAAAAACTCCATTGATTCATATAGAGGCTTAGGGGCATGGGTTGACTCTTTTGATGCAGACCCTAATTATCTTCGTGGCTCTGCCACGGTTCTCCCGTTAGACATTATTGAAATGTCAGAAAATAGAGTTAGAACCTTGTTCCTTCAAAGCTCCAGAAGTGAAGATCGCTCAAATAAATTAATTTCCGATCCGTGGTATCTCGCAGAGTTTCTTTTAAATGCTCACGCAAACAATGTAGATGTTGTCGCCTGGTATTTACCGAAATGGAAAGCTGAAGATGGAGAAGATTTTAAACGACTGCTTGCTCTTGCGAATTTCGAAGTTTTCGGTCATAAGTTCGACGGATTGGCAGTAGATATCGAATGGAATAATGACGACCTTGAACATCAGGAACGTAGTGCCAGATTAGTTGAGCTTTCTAAAAATCTTAGAAGAAGCTTAGGGGACAGAGTACTAGGAGCGATCGTGATGCCGCCAGTAGTAACAGATGTGATAAATCCAAATTTTTGGCCAGAGTTCCCCTGGAGTGATTTGGAAAACCTGTATGACGTTTGGCTTCCGATGAACTATTGGTCATTTAGGACAGAAGAACATGCTGATCCTAATTACTACAACAGTGAAAATATAAAACTACTGAGAAAGAATCTAAAAAATAGAGACATTCTAGTTCACCCCATAGGGGGAGTGGGACTCGCAGATGGAACAGCTTTACCCGATCCGGGCGAGCCGTTAGCTACCATCAATGACCTTGATGGATTCATTTCATCATTGACTGTTTCAGATTCAATTGGTGGATCAATTTATGATTGGGCCACCACTGGATCAGTAGCCAGAAAACAACTTGCCGAAAATTTTGTATTTATTTACCCAGATTTATACATAGAAGAATAGATTCAGACCCTTTAAGTCAAGCTTTTTTGGATTAATTTATATTAATTGGGAAACCTCTAGTGTTCTATCTCTTCCACTCCTCTACGATGGTATGCCCTAATGACTTAAGCGAAATGGTCATTAGTTTGCGGCAAAGAAACTCACTAGGGGGGCCAGTGGCTAGTTACGGAAAAGCAACTGCAACATCTGCCTTTGGTTCTGGTCGGCGTGAGAATCATGATTCAACAACTTTTTATAGTCGTTTTATTGCTCCTTATATTTCGACAGACGAGACTGTAAATAAAGCAACAGGGCTTGGGGATGGCTGCATTCACGGTGATTCCCGCGATATGCATCACATTCCTGATTCATCAGTTGCACTGGTAGTAACTTCGCCACCATATTTTGTTGGCAAAGAATATGAAATTGCAGTCACTGGGGAAAATGCAACAGGCATACCCGATTCTTATCTGGAATATTTAGAAATGTTGCATAAAGTTTTTTCCGAATGTGTAAGAGTGCTTGAACCAGGCGGAAGGATTGCTGTAAATGTAGCAAACCTCGGAAGGCGACCGTATAGGAGTCTTTCAAGCGACATTATTCGAATTTTGCAAGACGAGCTTGGGTTGTTACTCCGAGGAGAAGTTGTCTGGCAGAAAGCTGAAGGAGCTACAGGTTCGGTTGCATGGGGGTCATTTCGAAGTGCATCAAACCCTGTACTGCGTGATGTCACTGAGAGAGTTGTTATAGCGAGTAAGGGCAGATTTGATCGTGCGCGAAATGTTAAACAGCGTTTAAAGGAAGACCTCCCGCATGAAAACACTGTTACAACAGATGAATTTATGGAAGCAACTTTAGATCTTTGGAGGATAGACGCTGAACAAGCCACAAGGGTAGGCCATCCTGCTCCATTTCCCGTCGAACTTCCTAGAAGACTGATAGATCTTTACTCTTTTAAAGATGATCTCATCCTCGACCCGTTTCTTGGTTCAGGGTCAACACTGGTCGCAGCTTTGAGGGCAGGAAGAAGAGGAGTCGGTTACGACATAGACAGTGAATACATAGAACTAGCGCGTGAAAGACTCGAAGTAGAAGAAAAACGTTTAGAAGAAAGTCAAAACTATTGGAAAAGAAGAGATTTAATTGGCTCTTCAGCTAAACAAAGCAACTTATTCGAAGAAATGGCAGCTAGGGATGAAAGTCTTATCAGAGCTACTGAAAGCGGAAAGAAAGCCTCCGATATAGCTCAAGAACATCTGACAGAGGCTGGGTTCGAAATAGTCAAGAACAAGGTAAATAGACGCGATTTAGGTGTCCAGTTTCCATTTTCTGTTACAGATATGAAAGATGGTCGACTATGGTATGTGGAAGTTTCAGGTTCATTTACTAGCACTAGGGCAGGAATGCGTCGGCCAGAAATCTTATGGAAAACTATAGGACGGGCACACGTTCTATCAAGTGCAGATGATGAGAACGGAAAGCAGAGACTGATAGTACTCACTCCACAACTTCCGAAACTAAAAAGCGAAGGAGATCGAGCTTTGAGAGCGGTATGCGGTTCGGGGATATTCGATGTGATAGAGATGTTCAATAAAGGTGCTCAGGAAAGACTTAGCTACTATGCGCAAACTTCACCTGACCGTCCACTTCCAGGCTTTTGGACAGAAGAAGAAATAGAGAAAAACTTTCTTTAAGATCATCTACCGGTGAAGCTAACCTCAAAGATTTTAGGCCAAAGTTTACCTGTAATAAGAAAATTTTCACTGTCTGGTATTCGAGCTATACCATTCAGAACGGCACCTTGTCCCAAGCTTTCCCTGTCTAAAGGGAGGTTGGAGGTTTCTAAAACGTGTGTTACATGACCTGTAGTGACATCAATTCCAATTATCCGGTCCGTTTGCCAAATATTCGCCCAAATCGTCTGACCATCGCACTCAAGTTCATTCAATTTTTCAATTTTCACACCATCTAAAGTTACGTTAATCGAGTCAATTACTTCAAAGGTTTCGGAGTTCCTGAAGACCAAAGAGTCAGATCCGTTTGACATTACAAGGCGGTTATCATCCAAAAGGCACACCCCCCAACCCTCTCCTTCATATTTCCACTCACCAATAATTCTTAGAGGGTCTGATTCCCATATAAGTGCTTTTTCTGATTTCCATGTCAATTGGAGAATACGATTTTCATCTAAAAATGTTAAACCTTCTCCGAACAGGGCCTTGTCCAACATTGCAGAATCGAGAGTTGATCCAGATTCAAGGTCTATTTCCCTTATGCTCGAGTTTCCGTATAGGCCGGTGCTTTCAAATAAACGTTCATCGAAAAATTCGAGACCTTGCGTGAAGGCATTTGAATCATGTGGGTATTCCGCTATTGCATGAGGTTGAGAGTACGTAACACTCTTAATCTTTGCTTCTTTGCCGCTACAAGCAGACAGCAAAGAAAGAAAAAGCGCAGAAAATATAAATAAACGATTATTAAATTTCAATTTTTTCTTTCAGTCATTGATACTTTTTATTTTTGTACACTCATATATCCCAATCGGATACCAAACTCATTACGAGGTGTGAGATTGTCGAGTTCTAACAATATAGGAAATACTCCTTTAGAAGGAAAGATTATTTCAGATGGGCTTGAAATAGCATATTTGGATTGGCAGACAGCCAGTGAGGCCTGCAACAACTTGCTCGTGCTGCACCCAAACGGCTTTTGTGCAGGAATGTTTGACCCCATAGCCAACTTGCTTCGCGAAAATTACCGTGTCATTGGAGTTGATTTGAGAGGCCATGGCGCAAGTGAAGAGGTATCAGACGAAGCTGATCTGGGAAATGATTTAATGGCATCAGATGTATTGAAAGTCATGGATTCATTACGGATAGATACTTTCTCGATTCTGGGTGTTTCTTTAGGCGGTGCAATAGCAATTGAGATAGCAGCCATAGCACCCGAAAAAGTGAAAGTTCTAATGTTATGTGAAGCTATCGCAATGAATTTCGATTCCAGAAAAGAACGAGCCGAGTTTTTAGAGGAAAAAGAACACCCTCTGGCAGTCGGTGCTCGTAGACGTAGGTCTATCTGGTCGGATCGTGAAGAAATTATAGACTCTTACGGATCTAGAAAACCTTTAGAAGTATTAGAGCCTTCAGTATTAAAGGCTTATGTTAAATGGGGATTTGTTGATAGAGACGATGGACAAGTTGAATTGGCATGCAACCCTGAAACAGAGGCAACAATTTTTGGCTCGAGGGAAAGATACGGCCCGCTTAGCACATTTGAACGCTTAAGCGACATCAAGGCTGAAACCCATATCTTGGCAGGCACAGAAACAGATTTAGGGAAAGTCTGGTTTGAGCAGCAAGCTGAAGAGATTAAAACTCAGGTTAATTGGATTGAAGGAGGCCATTTCTTCTTTTTTGAGAACCTTGAACGCTCATTATCATTGATTCAGGAATACATAGGGTAGACGTAGGTCAATTTGTCTAACCTTTAAGTAATACCCAGGAGGAAAAAGTGTCCGAAACAGTTGACCCAGTGGAACTATCCAACCGAATTATTGACACTGGAAATCCTGAACCCCCTCACAATAGGGTGCTGGACGAATTAGTCGAAGTTGAAGACGGAGTTGCGGTAGTCGAGTCTTTTTCTCATTGCTGGGCTGTTAAAACACAAGAAGGTTTGGTTTGTGTAGATGCGAGTGGTACTGGTTCGGGCGAAAATGTTGTTGAGGCCTTAAGAGGTTGGTCCAAAGACCCGATTCACTCACTCGTATACACACATGGTCATCTCGATCATGTTGGCGGAAGTGGTGCCTTTATAGATGATGCAGAAGCACGTTCAGAAAAGAAACCCGTAGTTATTGCCCATGAAGCTGTTCTGGATCGGTTCGACCGCTACCGCCTCACCAGTGACTGGAATACATTTATCAATAAGAGACAATTTGGAGGAATAACGCCGAGAGCTGAAGTGGGTACAACGAGAATTGGTATTGGAGGATTTGGGTCAACGTTTCTTCCTGACAGTGTCGCAGACCCAGAGATCACCTACAAGGACAGTTACATGCTTGACGTCGGGGGTAAAAGCTTCGAATTAAATCACGGACGTGGTGAGACCGACGATCACACTTGGGTGTGGGACGAGGAAAACAAAACTGTTTTTGCAGGAGACTTTGTTATTTGGACTTTCCCAAACGCTGGAAATCCTCAAAAAGTGCAACGTTATGCTCTTGAATGGGCTCAGGCGTTGAGAGACATGCTTGACAGGGGAGCCGAAAAAGTTTATCCAGCTCATGGACTTCCAATAGTTGGTCGCAAGCGGGTTGAGATCGTATTGGGCGACATGGCAGAAGCTTTAGAGCATTTGACAGAATCCACGCTCGAGTTGATGAATTCAGGAGCGAGACTGGATGAAATAATCCATGAAGTTTCTGTGCCTGACCATTTATCCGACAAGCCATGGTTAGCGCCACTTTATGATGAACCTGAGTTTGTAGTGAGAAATATTTATCGTCTTTATGGCGGATGGTGGGATGGTGATCCGTCAAGATTAAAACCTGCTTCCGACTCACTTTTAGCGAAGGAAATGGTCTCACTTTTGGGTTCCGTCGAAGTTCTAATTGACCGCGCTGACGAACTTGCTGAGAAAGGAGAACTTCGTCTCGCTTGTCATCTCGTAGAGATGGCCGTTCAATCTGAACCATCTCATGAAGGAGCTCAGAGGGCAAGGGCACGCATTTATTGGCAGAGACGATCCGCAGAGCGTTCATTAATGTCAAAAGGGATTTTTGCAGCTGCAGCAAGAGAGTCAGAGGCAACATTTGGAGAAAGAACTCCAAGAATGAAGATGCGTGAAGCAGTCAGAAAGAGCATGCAATAGTTACGGTTGGATTCCCAAACCAGGAGATGAACCTAAAATCATATTTCCATTGTTAATGGGGATAGATTCTGCCAGATCCTCTAAGAGAAGAGAAGAAGTGCCTAACCCGGGTGCTGGGTTTAACAAATTTAAAGCAGAAGTTAAATGCGCTGAAGCCGCTACTCCTACAGCTCCATCTAGCAGAGAAGTGATGACTACTTTTAAACCTAGATTTTCTGCTTGCCGAATTAGTTGTGAAGCAAATTTGATACCACCAATTGCGGAAGGTTTGATTACCACGATGTCTGCAATTCTATTTTCTACTATCAGGTCAATGTTTTCAACTTCTTGTAATGACTCATCAATTGCAATTTTCTGAGTGACATTCTCCCGAACAGTTGCCAGATTTTCGAGCCCTTTTGTTGGTTCTTCAACAAACTCGATTGCAAAAGGAGAAAGTTCACCCAGAATGTCAATTGCCTGATTCATTTCCCATCCGCCATTAGCGTCGATCCTTATATCGATTTTTTGACCTACTGTTTCTCTAACGGCTTTTAACCTTTCAAAATCGACTTTTGCCTCTGAGGCTCCTACTTTTATTTTCAGAGTTGTATAACCGACGTCAGTAGCTTTTTCGGCATTGGATGCAGTTTCTTGAGGGGTTTCGCCCAGTATTAGCTTCGAAACGGGAAACTCTTTCGGACTTTCAGAATTCATGAATTTGTGAAGTGGGAGATTAGTTTTTTTGGCCTCTAGATCCAAAAAAGCACAATCTACAGCAGCTTTTGCAGTCGGAGACTCCTCAAGTAAATGATCGTTTTTGGTTTTGTTCCATTCTGAGAGAATTTCTTCAACATCGAAAATGTTTTCTTTTGTGAAACCTGCAAGTGGTGAAGATTCTCCGAAACCCCAGTTTCCTTGTTCATCTTTCAGGCTAAGAAGAATTACCGGACGCTCGGTGATTTCCCCATGGGAAGTCAAAATCGGGTTTTCGTAACGAAGAGTATGTTTTTCAATTCTCGCTTCGCTTATATCCACCTTTACACGACCTCTTCGAGAAATGTTTCTATAGTTTCAAGTGTGAAATTAGGATTTTCTAAATGGCAAGCATGACCAGATTCGGGTACTACTACAATTTCCGACTTGTTGATTCCACTATTTAAACGCACCGCTAGTGATCTAAATTTGGAGTCTTCCTCTCCTGCTAATATAAGAGTCGGAGAAGTTATTTCGTTAAGTTTTCTCCATAGGGAAGGCTGACTTCCAGTTCCGGATCCCCTCAGACTATTAGCTAAGCCGTGAGTGTCATTTTTTAGCCTTTGCCTTTTAGAGATGTCCAAGGTCTGAGAATCTATTCTGATTTGAGATTCAAATATGGGTTGATCCATCCAGTATTCGACAAACCATTCAATTCCTTTTTCTAGAATTTCACCTGCTAAACGATCATCAGATCTCCGTCTAGCAGTTCTTTGGTTTTCATCACTTATACCAGCAGTAGCTCCTATCAAAATCATATTTTTTAATCTGTTTGGGTACTTAGTTGCTAGTCCAATCGCTAAACGACCCCCCATTGAATAGCCGAGTACGTTGAATTCTTGTTGATCATGAAATTCCATAACTTCTATTAGCGCAGCCAGAGTATCTTCGAAATTGAACAAGTAAGGCTCTAGGTCTCTTATAGTGCTCCCATGACCAGGTAGATCAACAGAGACAACAGAGTAGTTTTCACTAAGAGGCTCAGAAATCGATGACATCGTCGAGCGGTCTCCTGTAAATCCATGGAGTACAAGCAATGAAGGCCCCTCTCCTTTGATTTCGCTAGACAGAGTTGGAACTATGCTCATTGCAACACTTCGTTTACTTTTTTAGAGGCTTCTTTGTGAATCGCAACATTTTTTTCAGTATCGACGATCACATGTATCACATTCACTCCACCTGCACTAATGGATTGGTCAAGGGCTATTGAAAAGTCTTGACGGGTAGTGGGTTTGAAAACTCTTGCATCGATGATCGCAGCAACGGTTCCTATATCAAGGTCATGTGGAGTATGGAAAAGTTTTTGGAAGTTCACCTCTTCATTTTCTGCTATTGGAAGGAAAGAAAAAATACCACCCCCATTATTATCGACAACAACAATGGTTAAATTCGATCCGAGTCTTCGTAGGGAGGTAAATCCTGACAAGTCGTGAAGAAATGCAAGGTCACCAGTAAATAAAATTGTAGGGACTCCAGACAAGCCCTTTGAGACACCAGCAGCAGTTGATATGACTCCATCGATTCCGTTAGCACCTCTGTTGGCAAAAACTTTCAATCGTTTTAATGAAGATGGCAGAAAAGTATCTAAGTCACGTATCGGCATAGAGTTTGAAACAAATATGCAGCTTTCTTCGGGTAGTGATTCTTCTAGGCACAGGGCTGTTCCTGCTTCATCGAAAACTGAATCGTCAACAAGTTCACGGATAGCTATCGAAGAAACCATCTCAGCATCACACCATGACTTATTCCAGTCTGTTTGTTCATTTTTTTTAGCAAATTGAGTCAGGCCTTCGGCCAGAGCATTTGGAGAGACAGCGACTTTTTGCGTTGCGACATTTTCTGGATCTGGAAAGAATCCAAGTTCGTCGGTGCAAATTATGTTTTCACAGTCGATTTCATTTAAAAACAATTTGTACCCTTTACTTGTCGGCATTCTTCCCATTTGGATAATCACCTCTGGACTATGTTCTTTAATCCAAGAACTCCGAAAGATATGTTCGCCTGAAGAAATCAGCACACAGTTTTTGACGTGTGGACCGTTGCGCATGCTTGAAGCTGGATCTGCCACCACAGGCCATCCTGTAATGTTGCTCAACTCTGATATCTTGTTGCATGTTGAGGGGTCAGTTTCCATGGGACCAACGACAATTAAACCTTTTTCGTACTCTAGAAATTTTTCTAATTCTGAAATGTCAGTTTCTTGAGAAATTTCTAAATGGTTAGAGACATCAAATAGTGAGAAAGGAGCATCAGAAGGCTCTAGTGGTTCACGTAAAGGGCAGTTGATATGAACTGGCCCTGGAAAAGGTTTTAAGCTTTGTTTCAAGGCATCATTTGCCAAGGTAATTGCGTTTTCTTGGGTTGATTCGCTTGGAACAGTAGTTTGAAAAAAACCTCTTACATGCTTCCCGTAAAGTTCAATCTGATCAATTGTCTGAGGAGCTCCTCTATCTTGAAGTTCAGGTGGTCGATCAGCGGAGATGATTATTAATGGAACTCCAGAATAGAAAGCTTCAACTACAGCGGGATGGTAATTGACAGCTGCCGTTCCAGAAGTGCAAATGAGAATAACCGGTTTAGAAGTTGCTTTAGCTAAACCAAGAGCGAAGTAGCTTCCCGATCTTTCGTCTAGATGAATAGAAGTCTCCAAACCTTCAGTCGAGTCGGCAGCAATTGACAATGGGGTTGATCTAGAACCAGGTGATATCGCCACATGTTTCACACCATTAGAGGCGAATTGATGAAAAAGCGATCGGCACCAGTTGTAAGAAGTTTCAGGCATGGTCATACATCATTCTCGTTATCGTGCAATGCGATTATGTGATCAAGCATTGCTTTGAGTTTCATGTCTGTTTCGAGAAGTTCGCGTTCAGGGTCTGACCCATTCACAACGCCAGCTCCAGCGAAAAGAGTGGATCCTTTTTCATTTATTAAACCGGATCTCAATGCCACACGAAATTCGCCGGATCCTGAAATGTCTAACCATCCAATTGGTCCTGCGAACCAGCCTCTGTCAAAACTTTCATATTTCAATCTCAGTTCGTTTGCTCTTTTGAGAGGGTGTCCACTCACTGCAGGTGTTGGGTGTAGAGCGTCGACAGCCTCAAAGAGACTTATTTCTGAATCTAGTTGTGAGTGAATAGGGGTATAAAGATGCTGAATTCCGTTCAATTTCAAGATCGTTGTTTCTTGTGTTACCTCGGGTTGCAACCCCATAGAGGTAAGTCTTCTGAGTATTTCCTCAACGACTAGGACGTGTTCATTTTGTTCCTTAGGGCTTGTGAGTAGCCCTTGACTCAAAGCACTGTCGAGTGCTTTATCTCTTGCTCTTGGAGCAGAACCTGCAAGAGCAGCAGTGTAGAGTTTTCCGTCTGTTGTTGAAGCTAGTCTTTCGGGTGTAGAGCCAACAAAGGCATTGCCGTTTTTATATATGCAGAAAGTTGCGCAAGCTGGGTAAGAGTCTCTCAGGGAGGCTATTAGGTTTTGAAGCTCAGGTTTTTCCTCTATGAAAAGAGACCTGCAAGGCACAGCTTTTTCGAGGCCACCCTTTTCTATTTCTTTTAGAGCGGTGAGTACTAGGTTTTTGTAGTGGTCTCGGTCTTTTTCATTTGCCGTATTTTTAGGGTCTGAATTAGTTGGTTGGGTTGGACTTGGAGTAGGCAAGTGAGGCATTTCTTCCAAAGACGCATTCGTGGTAGTAAGCCAAGTGTCCTCACCTTTTCGAAGTATCTGAATTCTTGGGAAGATCAACTGACTGTTTCCCAAAAATCTCCAGTCATCGTTTTGGTTACTTTCATCGAATGAAAAGCCGGAAGCGAAACGGGGTGGCGGAGCATCGGAGGGTGCTTCCCAGTCAATTAGATCTACGATCTTTTTGAAGCTTCTGTTTGCCTCGCTAAATCTCGTAGAGCCTTTAAAAGCAGTTGAGCTGATTTCACCGATTCCTATCCAAGAGGTTTCTTCTTCTGGAATTTCCCAGAACCAACAAGTGTCATCTGAGGGTTTGTTAGGAAACCAAGAGAGAGGATCTTTAGCGTGTCCAGATGGGATACGAACGGTTTTAACAGATAGACGGGCAATAGGTTCATTTTGGTCAGTTAACGCCATTCGCAGGTCACCACCAGGTTTTCAGGATCGGAAGCAATAAGTGCATTTGACAGAATTGTTTTGTTGCGTCCGTCGATCCTCTCCAGAGAACGAGTCACCAAACTCTTATGAAAGTGTTGAGCTACTAGACGAATAACAGAAGGGAGTAGGTTTTTCATGATAACTGCAAGGTCTTTTTCGGATGAGACCTCAGTTCCTTCTTTGATGTGTTCTTCGAAGAGACTGATAGCTCTATCTACCACCTCGTTTACATTTGAGGAGTGGTATTGAGCTAGAGAAACAAGTTCTTCTAATGGAACTCCAGCATTAGCTATTGCTATTCCCGCTTCGACCATACTTACGGAACTTTCATCAAAACGTGGTTCTTCATCATCGAAGAGAGGCTGTAAGAGACCATTGTCGCATAAAAGAGCCACAAGACTTTCAGGTACGGATGCTTTTTCAGCCACTTCAGATCTACTCAGGCTTCTGGATTTTGTGTCTTCAGCTATTAGATACTTTAAGTCGTCTGAAGTATTTCCGTCTAAGGTTTCTTCTTTCAAGAGTGATATTTGACGTAAAGAAAAACCTTCGAAGGCTAGCTTTTTTATTTCTTCTAGGCGAGAAACATGTTTCTCACCGTAAACAGCTCTGCGGCCGTTTTTCTGAGGTGGTGAGATCAAACCTAATCCTTGGTAATAGCGAATTGTATCGACACTGATTTCAGCTTTTAAAGCTAAATCTTCAACACTGTAAGAGGCTCCTGCATTCATTTAATCACCAAAATAGATTATAGGAGTAATTACTCTTAGAGTAACAACTCATAAGAAATTTGATCTGAAATGACGATATTGTTAGACATACGGGAGAAATTTATGTCTCAAACTAATCCAGTCGATTACATACAGCGCACCAAAGAACAATATGCGCGGCTCGGTTACGACGATTACAGATGGGCAGAAAAAAAAGAACCACCGCCTTGGACTCCTATCGAGAAACCAGTTTCAGAATTAAATGTTGCTTTAGTTGCATCCGGAGGCGCATATACAAAAGGTCAGGTTGCTTTCCACTGGGAGGATGACACCGGCATCCGTATTATTCCTTCCACCGAACCTGCAAGTGATGTTCGGGTAACTCATTTTGCTTATGACTTAGAACCAGCGAGAGAGGACCCAAATATAGTTTTCCCTACTGACAGGTTGAATGAACTAGTAGCTGAAAAAACGATAGGTAGCTTGGCGAGTAATTCTGTCGCTTGTATGGGAGGAATTTATTCCACCAGACGTGCCGAAGAGGAATTAGCACCTTTGATCCTTGAATCAATTTCTAATATGCCAGGTACACCTGTTGATTTGGTATTACTGGTTCCTGTTTGACCTGTTTGTCATCAGACCGTGGGTCTGGTAGCACGGATTTTAGAAAAAGCAGGATTTCCGACAATCTGTTTAACAGCTGCAAGAAGCATAACTGAATCTGTGAATCCCCCTCGCGCAGCGTTTGTTGATATGCCTTTGGGTTATACAGCTGGACGCCCTCATGAGCCAGAATTTCAGAGAGACTTATTACGCCAAGTTTTTAAGGCTGCAGAAAGTATAGATACCCCGGGATCTATAGTTGATCTCGATGCGATCTGGTCTGAAGACGTTTCATGGAAAGATAAAGCAACAAGTGGACTAAACAACGGGGTTAATTCCGCAGAAGGAGACAGCCGGCAACCACGTATAAACGAACCCCAATATCAATACGAAGAAGATAGGATCGCTGCAGAAAATTAACCTGGAGGTCAGAATGCCACTTAACCCAATAGCGCAAGAGATAATAAGTGCTTTCCCCCTAGACGAAGTAAGTGAGCTAACTCCCGACGACTTTCGTTTAACTGTGGATGAAGGGGCAGCAGCTGTCGAACGCGAAGATGTTGATGCAATTGAGGATAGAAATTTAGTAGGAGCAGATGGACAAGATTTACCCATTCGCGTCTATTGGCCTGAAGGAGTTCAGAGTCCAGCTCCTATTACAGTTTTTTTTCATGGAGGAGGATGGGTAGTCGGAGGTTTAGTAAGTCATGACGCTGAATGTCGTGCTCTAGCCAACCAAACTCAAACAGTCCTAATAGCAGTCGACTACCGCTTGGCACCTGAGTATCCTTTCCCAGCTGCACCGGAAGACTGTTATACAGCTCTTTGCCAAATCGTGGAATTAGCAGACGAACTGGGTATAGATCCAAATCGTTTAGCGGTAATGGGAGATAGCGCTGGAGGTAATCTTGCAACGGTCGTTTGTCTTATGTCCCGAGACAGAGGTGGACCAAAAATTTGTCATCAACTTCTCATTTATCCCGCATGTGATATGGATCCCGACCGTTGGCCATCAGCAAAAGAAAATGCCACTGGATACTTGTTGACCGATGAGATGATGAGATGGTTTTACCGTCATTACGTAGGGTCAGAAGTTTTCGTAGACGAAGCTTATGCAAGTCCAATTCGCGCAAATGACCTGTCTGGTTTGCCGTCGGCACAAGTTATTACAGCGGAGTTCGATCCTCTTCGTGACGAAGGAGAAGCTTACGCCCAAGCCCTTTCTGACGCTGGTGTCCAAACCCACTATGAGTGTGTGCAAGGACTTATTCATGGATTTTTAGGGTTTGCAGAAATGATCCCTGAAGCTAAAGAGGCACGTGATGCTGCCTGTCAGCGGCTAGTAGAGGCTTTAGGGTAACTTTCTTTAATCTGAAAAGATAACTATTCCTGTTTTTTCCATTTCAATAATTTCCTCACTGCTGTGACCTAATTCTTTCAGAATCTCTTTTGTGTGCTCACCTAATTTTGGTGCTAAAGATCTTGGAATTGCAGGAGTCCTATGAAAATCTACTGGAGTCGAGATCATCAGTGTTCCTGTTGAACCGTCTGGAACATCAAGTAATGCTCCTGATCCGTTAAAAGTCGGATCGGCTAAAAGGTCATCTGGTGTATTAACAGGAGCCCAAAAAAGGTCTGGTTCAGAAGCAAATACTTCACTCCATTCATCAAGAGTGCGTGTAGCAAAAATTTCATCTAGCTCACCGATTAGTTCCTTAGCGTTTTTAGCGCGTGCAGCAGGATCTGAAAATCTTTCGTCTTCTATCCATTCAGGATGTCCGACTGCCCTTGCCAGTGGGGGCCAATGTCGAAAAGGTTCAATTCCTACGAGCCAAAATCTTCTACCACAAGAGGCTTTGTAGTTGTTCATAGCTGGGTTGCCCATACCTTCACGAGATCCAAGGGCGATTGTGCGACCCCACATCAACAGAGCATTTAAGTCGAAACTTATGGTATAAGCACCTTGTCGAATGAGAGACGTTTCAACTAGTTGACCTTTAGAAGATTTTTCTCTTTCAAAAAGAGCAGCTGATATAGCAGCAGCAGCGGACATAGCGACCGAATGGTCACCCATTCCTCCACGTTGAAATGGTGGATCAGAATCTTCTGTAGTTAATAGGCTTGCTATACCAGAACGAGCCCAAAAGGCACCCACGTCAAATGAAGGAAGGTCTGCGCTTTCCCCTTCTCGTCCATAGGCAGTGATATGACAGTAGATCAGCTTCGGGAAACGTTCTTCTATTGACTCAAAATCGATACCCAGTCTTTTAAGTCCTCCTGGGCGAAGATTGGTTATAAAAACGTCGGCATCTTCAAGTAAGTCAAAAAGTATTTCCATGCCTTCGGAGTGAGAAAGGTCGACTGCCATTCCGCGTTTTGATCGATTATCCATTTCAAAAACTGGGTTGGTTGGCATGTCACCACCCAGCATGAATTGAAAAATTCTGGAGGGGTCACCTTTTGTTGGTTCAATCTTGGTTACGTCAGCACCCCACTCTGCAAGTATTCCTGCGGCCGCAGGTCCAGCCACCCAAATGCCAAGTTCTACGACCTTAACTCCATCCATAGGACCAGCCATATTTTCTTCCTTTCGAATCCCTAACAAAGACGCTAGGTGTTTTTTCCTGCTATTGCGATTTCGGAGATACAGAGAAATTAGCTACGGTCTACATGTGATTCTTTTTGTATGTACAGGAAATACATGTCGTTCACCCATGGCAGAAGCTTTTTTAAAGGACAAATTTATAAAGACGACTTCAGAAATCGAAGTTTTCTCTGCTGGAACAAATGCAAAAAATAATTCAGGTGCTACAGAAGAAGCTATAAAAGCGATGGAAAATTTCGATATTGATCTCTCGAGTCATAGGACTCAGTTATTAAATCAGGACACCGTTGAAAAAGCAGAATTGATCGTCGCTATGACCAGACCTCATGAATTATCAATTTCAAAAATTCAACAACAAGCACGTAATCGAACTTTTCTAGCTGGAGAAATAGTGAGATTGGGATCACTGGTGTCGAAGTTGGAAGAGCTACCTTCTTTTAAATCATGGGTAGAAGAATTGCACTCAGCACGCGGTGGTCATATGACTTCTGGACGATTAGGAGACGAGGTGCTTGATCCATTCGATAAACCGTTAGAGGAGTATGAAAAAGTAGCCATGAGACTTAACGGAATTTGTGAAGTTTTATGCAAACTTTTGACTTCTGGAGCAAATAAAAACCCTTAAGACTTCTGAGACGCTACCGTTTTATGGTGGAGTTTTCTAGAAGTAATCAAGAGGAAAGTTTTGCTGAAGAGGTAAGAACTTGGCTTGAAGAACATCTGGTCGGAGAGTTTTCTGAACTGCGTAACCGTGGTGGAACTGGACGCGAAGACATACCTGTAGAAACTTTGTTGGAATGGGAAAAAGAGTTGGCTGCAGGAGGCTGGCTGGGTCTCGACTTTCCAGAAGAATTAGGTGGTCGTAGCTGCTCACTGTTTGAACAGGTGATCTTTCACCAAACCTACGTCGAGGCTAGAGCTCCAGGTCGTATACCAAATATTGGTGTAACTCTTTTAGCCCCAACTCTTGTTGCTTACGGAACACATGAACAACAGACCCGTTTCATACCAGAGATATTAAAAGGCAACGAATTTTGGTGCCAGGGGTATTCAGAACCAGATGCAGGCTCAGATTTAGCAAACATTTCAACTCGAGCAACTAAAGAAGGGGATCAATGGATTATCAATGGCCAAAAAATCTGGACCTCACTCGCTCAATACTCCGACTGGATTTTCGTATTGTGTAGAACAGATATGCAGGGAACACGACATCAGGGACTGTCGTATCTACTGGCACCCATGAAACAAGACGAGATAGAAATCCGTCCAATAGTTCAAATTACGGGCGGTTCTGAATTCAATGAAGTTTTTTTCAATGACGCCCGAACGGAAGGTGGCTTAGTGGTGGGAGAGTCGGGCAGCGGATGGTCAGTTGCAATGGGAACGCTTGCTTTTGAAAGAGGAGCATCAACCCTTGGACAACAAACCGCCTTTAGTCAGGAATTAGACGAATTGATTCGAATAGCCAAACAATCCGGTGCAACAGATGATCCTGTGGTTAGGCAAGAGTTAGCGAAAAGTTTTTCTGAATTGCAGATTATGCGTTATAACCAAATGCGAATGCTTTCTTCTTTAAGCAGAGAAGGTGTGCCAGGACCGGAAATGTCGATAGGGAAACTTTATTGGGCGTCATGGCATCGCCGTTTAGGAGAATTGGGAATAAAAATTCGTGGAAGTTCAGGAATGATAGGTGTAGAAGCAACTCCACCTTTAGAGGATTCTTTAGATCACGGCTACTTACTGGACTCTTTACAACGAACTTTTCTTTACAGTCGTGCTCACACTATTTATGCAGGATCTAACCAAGTGCAAAGAAATATCATTGGTGAAAGAGTTCTGGGTCTACCTAGAGAGCCGCGCTAGGGATGATTGATGCCTCATGGAAGATATTCTGAAGTTTGAAGATTAGGAGAAACTATGAATGACGCATACATAGTTGATGCAGTTAGAACCCCAACAGGAAGAAAAGGCGGAGGTCTCGCAGAGGTCCATCCAGCTGACATGGGAGCTCATGTCATAAATTCTCTTTTGGAACGAAATGTAGTCGACCCTAATCTGGTGGAAGATGTCATATTTGGGTGTGTCGACACTTTAGGTCCCCAAGCGGGAGATATAGCTAGGACAGCTTGGCTCGCAGCAGGGTTACCCGAAACTGTTCCTGGAACAACAATCGACCGGCAATGCGGATCAGGACAACAGGCCGTTAGCTTTGCAGCGATGGGTGTCTGGGCAGGAGTTCAGGACCTTGTCGTAGCAGGCGGAGTGCAAAATATGAGCATGATTCCAATCGGAATGGCTCTTGAAGCAGCAGTTCCATTAGGTCACGATGATCCTTTTTCAGGCTCTGAGGGTTGGGTTGAAAGATATGGGACACAAGAAATATCACAATTCAGAGGTGCGGAGATGATTGCTGAAAAATGGGATATTTCTAGAGAAAAGATGGAAGAATTCGCTTTTGAAAGCCACCAAAGAGCTCTAACTGCTATAGGCGAAGGGAGATTTGATAACGAGATAATTCCTATTGCTCAGGCGGAAATGGATGAAGGTCCTCGACGTGACATTTCAATGGATCGGATGAGCACTTTAAATCCACTTGTTGAAGGAGGGCGACTAACGGCTGCCCTAGCGAGTCAGATAAGTGACGGTGCGGCTGCGTTGCTTATAGCTTCTGAAAAAGCTGTAAAAGAGCTTGGATTAACACCAAGAGCTAGGATCCATCACGTAAGTGTCAGAGGGGACGACCCGGTTTTCATGCTTACTGGACCGATACCTGCAACTACCTACGCGTTAAATAAAACCGGAATGTCTATTGACGAATTCGATCTTTTCGAATGCAATGAAGCGTTTGCCCCTGTGCCTTTAGCTTGGATGAAAGAACTGCAAGTACCTCACGAAAAAGTAAACGTAAATGGGGGTGCTATTTCCCTTGGTCACCCATTGGGTTGTTCGGGAGCGAAACTCATGACAACTTTATTAAACGAACTTGAAAGAAGTGGTGGCCGTTGGGGGTTGCAGACCATGTGTGAAGGCGGCGGTCAAGCCAACGTTACAATTATCGAAAATCTTAACTAGAACTATTCAACCAGAGCGTCGACTAAACCCCAGTTAAGTGCGGTAGTAGCGTCAACACGTTCTCCAGTCAGGCACATTCGTGCAGTTAACTGTCTTCCAATTCTTCTACTTATACTCACTGTGCCTCCCGCTCCAGGTATTAAACCCATACTCACTTCCGGAAGAGAAAACCAGGCATTTTCGCTAGCTTCAATTCGGCTAGCAAAAGCAGCTAATTCAACTCCTGCTCCTATTGCAGCTCCGCGTATTTGTACGGTAATTCGTTCAGACAGAAGGTCTAACCAGGGAGCTGCGTTAGCTGTGGACCTGATCATGTGACCAGTGGCAGAATTTTCAACAGTTCCAAATTCTGCCGGATCGCCCCCTATGCAAAAGGTTGACCCTTTCCCAGTTATTAGAATCGACCGGCCGTCACCCTCAGTTGCTAGACCTCGAAGGGCTTCCACTAGAGAATCGCGCATAGAAGCTGAAAAAGCATTTTTAAGTTTCGGACGGTTCAGCTGAAGTTCCACATTTTCAACTCCAGCATTAACGAGAATGGTCGGACTTGCTTCCTCAGGCCTAACTCTACGACCTCTCCCGTCCAGCCACTTTTCAAATTCATTTCCATTTTGCAATGTTCCGTACGCGACTGATTCAAGCAGTAAACCAAGATCCGTGGAAACATTTTCGCTATGCCTCAAGACTTGACAACAGGTGACAGAAGCAACCGGATTCAGAGCAATGTGTCCAAGAAGAGCGTCGAGTTCTTCTTCCGAATGAGTGACTATGTCCACATGAGAGGAAGTGTCACTGTTCCCTGAAAGTTCTATCAGGACAACGGGTAGAGACCGAAGTGACCTCACAGAGTTTTCCGATAGTTTATGAGCTTCGTGAATTACCAATACTGGTAATTCGTTTCGCCAATCGAATCTGAGATCAGCAGTTTGACTGTTCAAAGCGTCAGAAAGGTCCTCTGCTTGCCACGGAACAAAAGACTTGCTTAAAGGGGCATCGGTATTTTGATCAGACAGTTGAACCATCGCCTAAATCAACCAACTGTTCCTTCAAAACTCTCCTTAAGAGCTTTCCTGTTTCGTTGTAGGGAAGTTCTTCCAAGAAAACGATCTCATCGGGTGTCCTGTTTGAACGAAGCTTTTCCTTTACTGAATCTTTTAACTCTCCTTCATCAGCTTCTTGTTCTTCATGCAAAACAATAGCTGCCACAATTTTTTCGCCCCATTGCTGATCTGGAAGTCCTATAGCAGCAGCATCTGCTACCGCAGAATGTTGTAGCAGAACTTCCTCAATTTCACCTGGAGAAATATTTTGTCCACCTTTGACTATCACATCATCAATTCGTCCAGTCACAAAAAGGTAACCTTCTTTATCAAGCCACCCTCCATCATGAGTAGGGAACCACCCATCTTCGGTAAGGGTCAATTGGAGTCCCTTGTATTCTCCTGAAACCTGCTCACCTCTTACCCATATTTCACCTGGTTCATCTGATGGAAGTTCATTTCCTTGTTCATCTCGAATGGAAACCTCAATAGCAGGTAATGGACGACCAACCGAGCTAATACGTCTACGAACCAACTCGTCAGAGCTAGAAAAGGCTTCTCTGTGTTCATCAGGTCCGAGTAGAGCAACAGTAGAACTTGTTTCGGTTAAACCATAGGCATTTACGAAATTCGTATCTGGTAGAAGCTTTAAAGCAGTCTCAATAGTAGGTTGCGGCATTTTCCCGCCTCCATAGGAAAGAGCTCTGAGCGTGGGAAGACCTGGTGAATCTGTACCTTCAGAAACCAGGTGGTCAACAATGCGAGAAAGCATTGTCGGCACGACCATGGCACTAGTGACGGATTCTGAACGAACTAGTTCAACCCATTTTTCGGCATCGAATTCTGGAAGTTGAACTACACGTCGACCTGCATAGAGGTTGGAGAGGGTAGCGGCTATACCAGCTATGTGGTAAGGAGGGACACTTATCAGAGCTGCTTCTTCTTCACCAGCGCTCATAAATTCGACTGAACCAAGAATGTATGAAACCAGATGACGTTGTCGAAGAACCGCTGCTTTTGGCTCTCCAGTAGTGCCGCTAGTAAAGAGCAAAATTGCTGTGTCCTCTCCGTCCATATTCCAATCTGTTGGAATTTCAATTTCCGGGTTACTAGAAGCAACAAGTTCATCTCGGGTGACTGAATGAACATCCAAATTGCCGGAAGTTCTTTCTTGTGTCTCTGGTTGCATTAACGCAATCGCAGGTGAGATTCTTTCCAGCAAAGCATCCAACTCTTGATTCGTTAAACGGTAATTCAATGGCACAAAAGGAAGCCCCGCCCAAGAAGCTCCAAAAAGACAAATCGGTAACGAAGGAGAAGTGATATCTATCATTGCTACATTTTCGACATTTGCACTTCGAAAACGTTGAGCCGCTACTCCAGCATGGTCGAAAACCTGTTTAACAGTTAGACCACCATCCAACGACCCAACTGCCACCCGGTCACCGAAACCTCCAGCGGCCATTTCAAGAAGCATCATCAAGTTCACGTTTTTACCTAACCTTAAAAATTAGTCAGAAGCTGGCAAGGGCTTTGCATCTTTCAACTGAAGAGCATTCCCATTAGCCCCTAAAGAACCTGCTCCTGGCTTAGTGCAAAGAACCTCTAATGTCTCTTCATCATCTACATAGCGTTTACCTAATTGCGTACCATCTCCGCTGTCGTCCAATTCGCCAGAAACAGGATCGCTACCTGCCTCGACCATATCCACACCCCCGCATGTAAGAGAAACTTCGCCTTCAGGTCCTTTCACAACGATTACTTCCGTGTCGCAGACACTGCTAGCCCATCTGCCTCCAGCTTTAAGTAGCGCCATTGGATTTCCTTCCCATTATTTAAATAGTCTTTCAATCAAGATAATTGATGAAACTAGGATTAAGCACCACTCTGAGGCAAGATAATTAAGATTAAAGTACGATTTTAAGATTTATGAATCAAAGATGTAACGATCCTCAAACAGTTCTAGCTCGATTATGCGAAGAAGCGAGCCAAGATACCGCAGACGTCGCTTCAAGATGGGCGATGTCAGGAGCAATGTCTCTTACCGGCGAACCCTCAGGACCACCAAGACAGGTTCCCGTTGGGATTACTTTACGTATGGAACAACTCGCCACAACGATTGGAGAAATCACTGGATTATCAATTGATGGACCAGCTTTACTCGGTGAAAGAGCTGCTATCGCTGGGTTCACAAGACAGGGGAGTAGGTCTGTTGGAGGTTATGCACAACTTGTTGAATCTATCGACAAACCAATATGTATAAATTTTGCTAGACCCGATGACCTTCGCTCAATCCCAGCATGGCTTCAAGAAGAAATCGACCCAAACAATCGTAAAGAACTATTTTCCGTCTTAGGCAAGTCCAAAAGTGAACAGTTAATGAAACAAGCAGATCTACTAGGCATTCCCCTAGGTGTGCCTGGCACAGAAAAGCATAAACACCCTGCACGTTTAACCGAAGGAAAAACATCTAATAAACAAGCAGCGACAACATTAGTAATTGAATTCGGCTCTTTATGGGCGAGCCCATTATGCGGAGACCTGCTTCGACGGTCAGGTTGTCGTGTCATAAAAATAGAAAGTGTTTCTAGACCGGATGGCGCAAGAAGAGGACCAACAGGTTTTTTCGACTTACTCAATGGAGGTAAAGAATCATTAGCGTTGGATTTCAGCGATGAGAGATCTCTAGAATTGTTAAAGAAAATCGTAAAAGAAGCCGACGTAATTATCGAAGGCAGTCGACCAAGAGCCCTAAGACAATTAGGCATAGACGCAGAAATAGAAGTTGAAGATGGAAAAGTCTGGGTTTCTATCACCGGTTACGGAAGAAACGGCCCTCGCTCAAAAGGAGTGGCATTCGGAGACGACGCCGCTGTTTCAGGCGGACTCTTTCTAAAAGATCCACTATGTTTCATAGCAGACGCCGTCTCAGACCCTTCGGCGGGTCTGCTAGCAGCAACCCTCGCTTTGTCAGCTTTAAAATCTGGGAAAGGATGGCTAATAGACATACCTCTTTCCGCAGTAGCTAACTGGATGCTAGGAACAGGAGAAAAACCCGAAGAAATAGCAGAAAACATTATTGCAGAACCACGTGCCCGAAAAATTGAAATTAACGCCCCGACGGCAGGCCGACACAACAGTCAGTTAGAAAATGAATTTTCATAACATAACCAATCTCTAGCAAACATCTGACTTTCTTGCTTTCATATCCGTTAGCGTTCTGATAATGAAACCACGAGTTCGTTTCGCTCCATCACCAACAGGTTTCTTGCATGTAGGAAGTGCGAGAACCGCTTTATTTAATTGGCTGTATGCCCGAGCCACAGGCGGAACTTACATCCTGCGTGTTGAAGACACTGATCAAGAACGCAACCGACCCGAACTCACCCAACAGTTACTAGGGGAACTGGAATGGCTAGGTCTCGACTGGGATGAAGGACCTGTTTTTCAATCAGAAAAACTGGAAAGACATCGCGAAGTTGTGCAAACTTTCTTAGAAGATGGTCATGCATACCTTTGCGATAATGAAAACAGAGAAGTTGAAGGAAGCGTTTTAGCGGAAGGTTTAGCAGTCAGGTTTCGAATGCCTCAGGGAAAAACGATTTCCTTTAACGATCTAGTTCGTGGTGAAGTTGCTTTCAACACAGATGACCTAGAAGATTTCGTTATTTGGCGCTCAAACGGAACTCCCATGTTTCTTTTAGCAAACGCAGTTGATGATGCAGACATGGGGATTACGCATGCTATTCGCGGAGAGGATTTACTCTCAGGAGTACCCAAAGTGCTTCTTTTACTAGATGCAATGGGAGTTGAGCACCCCACATATGCGCATTTGCCACTACTCGTAAATGAACAAAGAAAAAAACTTTCTAAACGTCGTGATGATGTTGCAGTGGGAGATTACAGAGAAAAAGGATTCTTACCTGAAGCCATGGTCAACTATCTTGCTTTGCTCGGATGGGGGCCACCTGATGGAGTCGAAATTCGTTCACTGTCAGAAATCGTAAAAATTTTCAACATCGAAGATGTGAACAAGGCAGCCGCATTTTTTGACATCCAAAAATTTGAGCACATCAATTCTTCGTATCTTAGAGATCTCTCTAAAGAAGATTTTATGAACCGTGTAGAACCATGGATAGGAGGTAAAGCACCGTGGCCTGAAGAAAACTTTGACCCAGAGAAATTTTCTGTGATGGCTGACCTTATACAAGAAAAATTGAGAACATTAAGCGACACGCCAAGATTTGTGGATTTCTTGTTCTTGGAAGAACCAGACGTAGATGAAGACTCATGGAAGAAAACCATGAAAGATCCACAAGTAGCTGACTCTCTACTTGGCCATATAGCTGACTCTTTTGAAGAATGTGAATGGGAGACTGATGTTTTGAAAGATCTTGTAACAAAAGCAGGGGAAAAGGTTGATTTAAAACTTGGGAAAGCACAAGCTCCGCTGCGAGTAGCTGTCACTGGCAGGACCGTAGGGCCGCCTTTGTTTGAGACAATGTCATGTTGTATGACCCGCGAAGAGGTACTTAAGAGAATTTCTGATGCACGGAAAAGCTTGTAACTTTATTTCCAATATAGAACTCGCATAAACAACAAGACGTTACGCTTAAATTTGCCTTTATGGGCCACTTTCGGGGGTGGTGTAATTGGCAACACAGCTGGTTCTGGTCCAGTCGTTGGGGGTTCAAGTCCTCCCCCCCGAGCACTACATAAATTTTTAAATACAATAATCAGTTGGATATATAAAGTCTGGCCCCGTTCGTCTAGTGGCCTAGGACGCCAGGTTCTCAACTTGGTAGCACGGGTTCGAATCCCGTACGGGGTACAAATTTTATATTAGAGATGCTAATCAAGTAAATGGCGAACGTGGCCCGTTTCGTTTATTGACCTAATGGAACGTAAACCTGAGGATGATGCAGTAACTCTGGTAATGCCACAATAATCAGGTTGCAACGCTACCGGGTTGTCATGCCCTAGAAGACTTTGCAAATAAACCCCCATAACCATTCCATGGCAAAAAACTGCGACAATTGAACCTTTGTATTCTTCAATCAGATAATTGAAAGCATTCGTAGTTCTTTTTCTGAAACCTTCTAAATCACCTCCGAAAATTGATTCAGGATTCTCAAGATACTCTTTGATGAACGGATGATCCAGATCCATTTCCTCAACAGGTGTGTACGAGTTACGGTCAAAGTCTGCTTCCTTGAGGTCATCTATCATCTCAATTTTCAAACCAGAAAGTATTGAAAATGGTTCAGCAGTCTGGATAGCTCTCGTCATAGTGCTCGAAACAACGTGTTGTATACCTTGACTTTTGAGAAATTCTGCTGTTGCCTCAGCTTGCTTAATCCCTATTGGCGAAAGTGGAGGATCGGCTGATCCTTTTCCCTCGGAACGGGTTTCAGCGACCGGTCGTGCATGACGTATGATAAGTAATTCCATAGTGGATAGTTCCTCTTATTCGAATCTTATTAAGGTTCTACTACTTCAAGTTGGGCGGGCACATGTTTATGCCAAGGTGTTTTTGCAATTGGATCGCACCAGTCTGTAGATGTCAATTCGTTAGTAGGAACTCCAAACACTTCAGGTTCACCACCAGCAGGTGAGTAGCTTAAACCATGTCCATTAGGTAGAGATATGTGTCCTTGCATCATTGTCTCGTTGATTTCAGCAACGGCAACAGCACTGCCTCCCGGGGTGGTAATCCGAACTCTGGAACCATTATCGATACCCAACTGCTCAGCATCTCCCAAACTTAAACGCAAAGTCCCTTCTTGATCTCGTTTACGCCATTCTGGGTTGCGCATTATTGTATTAGCTGTAAAACTTCTTCTTTCTCCAGCGGCAAGCACGAATGGAAATTCATCACTTGTGTATGTAGAAGGAGAGTCTGCAAGTCTCTTGACTTCTTCTAACATTTCAGGGATCGCAATGTGGATTTTCGAATCAATAGTTTCTAAAAGATCCCATGCCTGATCCTGTTCATGTCGAGTGAAAAGCACTCCATCTGGATTCGAGATCATAGCTTCAAATAAAGAATTACCAAGAGAAGGCCCATCACCTTCATAGCCAGCAGCTTTCACTTGTGTTGGGTATCTCAAAGCTGTTTGTTGAGCAGAGAACCAAAGCACCGCAGCACCCCTCATGTTTACAGGAAGAACTTCACCCAGAGTTTCGTAAAGAGTCACAGCGCCTAAAGCAGCGAGTTCAGGATTGTTGACTGAAAATTCCATGAAACCTTTACTGAACTCATCGAGTCCTTTTTTAGCTAGTTCCCGCAAAGGCAAAAAGTCTTCTTCTGTGGCTAGTCCCAATTCACGGATAATTCTTGTGTGTATCTCAGGTTCCGTTAAAACACCTTCTGGAGGGGCCAGTATCGGAGGTCTGACGCAGATCCAGTTCTCGGGGAAGCTAGCACTGAAAAATGTGGTTTCAACTTTTTCATACTGGGTGGCAGCAGGGAGGAAATAAGTAGCCTCTCGTGCAGTTTCTGTCAGCGCTACATCTACAACAACTGAAAAGTCAACTGCTCTCATTGCTTGTCTGAATTTTTCCGACTCAGCTAAAGAGTGAACAGGATTAGTGCTTTCGATCAGCAGGGCTCTGTTCCTTTCGGGATGGTCACTCAAAATCCCGTCAGCTATTTCATTACAGGCAAAGAAATCGGAAATGACTAAGCTGCCCGTAACAGGATCGGTTGGTTCAGACCCAGAAGCTTTATAGCTGAAAAGAGGAGCCGCATAGGAGTGCACCGACATTCCCCCTTGGTTTCCGTAGTTGCCTAAAAGAACCCACACAACCCTTTGGAGATATGAGACGAGGGTTGAATGCGGAGCCATTTCAATTCCCAGATCTTCATAAAACGCTACACTTTCAGCCGCAGCTAGTCGGCGTGCCACGTTACGAATCTGTTCTTCAGGCACACCACATCTGGAAGCGAAATCACCTATAGGTATATTGGCAAAAGCTTTGACTGTTTCATCCAAGCCAACCGTGTTTTCAGAAAGCCAAGATTTTGCAGTGAGATTCTCTTCAATGATTATTAAAATCATCGCAGCTATAAGAAAGGCATCTGTCCCTGGTTTTATGGGTAGCCAGAAATCTGCCAAATCAGCTGTTTCAGTGCGGCGTGGATCTATAACCACCATCGAACGCTTGGAATCTGCAGAAATTTCCTTAAGCACTCTTCGTGCTTCATCAAAGCCATGAGAATGCCAAGGATTTTTTCCTAAGAAAACAGCCACTTCCGCTTCATGAAAATTGCCATGGGTGTGAGCCCCAAACATTCTTCCCTCTACCCATGCTTCCCCAGTTTTTTCCTGAGCCAGAGCATTAGAGCGTCGAGTAATATTTAAAGCATTTCTAGTTGCCATTGAGTAACCAACTCCGAGGTGGTTTCCCTGTCCTCCTCCGCCATAGTAGAGAATTTTGCCATCACCGTACTTTTCGTTAACTTCTTTAAAACCTTCTGCCACTTCTGCGATAGCAGTATCCCAATCGACTTCTATATGAGAGCCATCTGGAAGCCTTTTCAAAGGGGTTGTGATGCGACCCTGAAAATTTTGGTAAAAGTTAACTCTTAGAGCCTTTTCACAGGTGTAACCCTTTGAACCCACATGGGTTTTATTACCGCGAACTCTGGTTATTTCGTTTCCATCCAATTTAACTTCGAGACCACAGTTACTCGAGCAAAGAACACAAGCAGTTTTATGCCAAGTTTCTTTTGGAGCGTTTTCCTTCAAGATTCCCCCCTTGATTACAGATGAGTTTAGTCATACAAGCGACAATTACTCGTGTGATTCGATTCCACCTGATGTTAAAGGTTTGAATGTTTCCGGCCAGCGGGTTGTCCCATCATGTCGACTCCCGTTTAGTACAGCTCCGTCAAGCTGAGCGCCTCGTAGGTCAGCTCCCACTAGGTCGGCAAGACTTAGATCGGCATCAATAAGTGAAGCTTCACGCAAGTTAGCACCACTCAAATTCGCTGCTCGCATAATTGCGCCATTAAGAATAGTGCTTCGAAAATCAGCACCCACAGCGAAAGCTCCGGTTAGGTCAACTTCTTTCATGCATGCTCTAGCCAATGAAACTCCAGCTAATGTGCTTGCTCCAAGTAGAGAATTTGACAGGTCTGCTGCAGTTATCCATGCACCACTAAAATCAGCTCCTCGGAAATCAGCGTCAACTAAATTTGAATTACCCAACCAGCATTTGCAGAAAATGGTTTCTTTTGCACTTGCACCTCTCATATCTATATTCCACAGATTGGCATGGTGTAGGTCAGCTTTATCAAAAACAGCCTTATGGCAGATTGAGTAACGAAGGTCTGCACCCACGAGTCGTGCTTCGGTTAGGTCTGATCCAGCTAAAGCGACACCGGCCATTCTTGCTTTGCTTAAATCCGTAGAAGCTAGAGAAGCTTCAGAGAGATCTACCCCTGCAAGGTCCGCGCCGGGTGTTATAGAAAGACCGTTGATGTCCACGTTAAGAGAGTAGGCGAAGATTGTCCTTTAGGTAGAAGTGGCTAATCTCTGTCGAAAAGATCGTTCACGCGGTCAAGCTGACGTTCGAGTCGTTTGTTGAATTTGAGCGCGAATGTAGCTAAAGCGCTCACTAAAAGAGTTACGGCTAGAGCTGTGATGAACATGCCAAGTAGGGAACTGTTGTCACTATTTGGGATTATTGAATTAACAAGTTCGTTAATTGCATCTTTCCAGCTAAGAGCGACAACAAGACCGAATGCGGTCATAACCGACGACATTATGATTCCACGTATATTCAGCTTTTCAATATTTTCTTTAAAGTCACTCATTTTCAGCTCCTAGCTCTCTTATATTTATGACATTCTTACGAAATTAGCTTAAATGTGTTAGCAATTAGAGGTTCTATTATTTAATTAGAGTGATGTGTCTTATGAAAGTTAGTAAAGAAGGAAAAATATGACAGTTTTATTAGGTGGGTTAGCTGCCATATTTTTCGGAATCGGTGACCTTTTAGGTGGGGTAGGAGTTAGAAAGTCTGGACGCCCTGGCTCTGCTGTGTCAATGGCTATAGTTGCCACCATTGTCGGAACAACAGTCATCGGTTTATTTATGCTGGTAATGCCTCCTGAATCTATTAGTGCATCTGATTTGTGGTGGTCGGTTTTAGCAGGCCTGTCGATGTCGGCTACTAGACCGCTCTTATATCTAGGTATGGCAAGGGGTCCTATTTCTGTTTTTTCTCCTTCATTTGCTCTTGTAGCAATTATTGTCCCGACTTTGATTGGACCGCTTGTTGATCAGAACCCGACAATGTATGAAATTCTTGGTTTGATAGCGGCTGTCCCTGCGGTTGTTCTTCTTTCAGGTGAAGGTCATGTTCCAAAGATAAGCGAAGTGATAAGAAGCCCGGTTCTTGGAATGGCTGTGGTGGTAGGAACTTGCATAGGGATAGCAGGTTTATGTCAGTCTTTCATTGATGATGGTGCAGGAGTTTTCCCTGCTTTTATAACTCTTCTGGTCGGCTCTGCAGTTTTACCTATTGTTTCTGTTGTGACTCCTGGAAGTATAAAACCCGATCAGATAGTCCTACGTCATGGGCTTTTGTTGGGACTCACTAGTTCTACAGCGTTCATGTTGGCGGCAGTCGCCTATCAGAGAGGTTCAGCTGCAGTGATAACTGCTTTAATTTGTTTATGCCCTGGAGTTTCCATCTTCATTGCATGGAGACTCCTTAAAGAGAAGGTCGCGTTATTGCAAATGGTAGGTGGGGTTTTTGGTGTGGTCACCATCGTCATGTTTGCTCTTGGCAGTTGAATATCATTTTTCTTTACGGATAATTAGATCTATTGCAGTCCATAGTGTTTGAGAAATTGGATAAAGCAAGATAGGTGAAACGAAACCGACAATCAGAGCAGGCAATAGCATCGGGATTACTTTCAAATCAGGCCAAAGCAACAAAGTCGAAACGACAATTGTTAAAAGAAGTGAAATCACACAAAGAATAGTGTTCATACCTACCGACCCCACCCAGTGTCCGGGAGGGCCGTCGAAATCCATTTTACAGGAATGACACTTTCCTGAAAGACGCATCCCTGATCCGAACAACTTTCTAGATCCGCACGAAGGGCATGATCCAACAGCACCTCTTAGAAGAATTAGTAGGTTGGATTTTGTTGTATTACTCATTAGCTGAGGTTGCGAAGTTTTTTCCTTCCCAAGAACCCCACCAGTTTTCAAATAGTAAGAGTTGTTGTTCGGCGTATTTCGCTTGGCTCAAAGTCAATTCATCCGATTCATTGAAATGCAAACTGTACTTAGAATCCCCTTTGAGTACGAGTAGATATTTGTAGAAGAGAACCAGATCGGGGCCTTCGTCAAAGGTTGAAAGCACATGTAGGGCATCGTCAAGCTCCAGAGCATATTGCCTTGCTTTCGGATCACCAGATTGAGCGAGAGAGCAAAGAGATAAAAGAGTTAGAACCTCGTCAGGAAGGACATTACCTATACCGGTGATTGCTCCCTCCGCTCCACAATTGACGTAACCATGAAAAACTTGAGTGTCGACTCCTACCATTAGTAAAAGTGATTCTGACTGATTCGTAATATTTTCAGCTGCGTAGCTTAACGATTCGGCGCCACCAAATTCTTTGAAACCTACGAGATTTGGAAAGTCTTCTAGTAAGTCAAAAAATAACTCAGAGCGAGTTTCAAAACCGTAGTAAGGGCTGTTGTAGATAACCGCTGGGACTTCTGGAGCAGCGGAGAGAATATCGGAAAAATGGTTTCTTTGAGCTTTGGTGGAAGTTCCACGCGATAAAACACGAGGAATTAACATAAGGCCTTTCGCACCTATAGATTGGGCATGAGAGGCATGTTCTGATGCAATAGTTGAGTTCTGGGCTCCTGTGCCGACTATTACAGGTATGTTAGCTTCGCATAAACGAGCAACTCCTTCTTGGCGTTGTTGGTCTGTGAGAAGAGGCCAGTCGCCCATAGAGCCACAGTAGACAACACTGTTCATTCCTTTTGAAATTAGTTCTTTTGCTTTTTCAACTAGGGCATCAAAGTCAGGAGAGCGATCTTTATTGCATGGAGTCATCAAAGCGGGTATTCCGCCTCGAAAAGCGCTTGTATCCATTTTTCCTCATTTCTGCTTTAAAAGTATTGTAATTCACTGAAGGTAATGTTTTAACTGCCGGAAACAGTTTCAGTTTTGATTAGCTTTTCAACCGAGTTGACTATGTATTCGCTCTCTGTTGTAAAAGGTATCCCACCTTCAGATCTGCAAGTGATTGTGGGCACTTGTCTGCCTGGTGTGATATCAACAGTCCATATTTCGTTGCTAAGTAGAACTTCCACGGACCAACCTTTGTTTGAAGTGCTTGAATTAACATCGCGTTTCTGGTTGTCAATTTCCCAGCCTATTTGTTTAAAAATTTCGATTTCAGCTATTTGTTCTGGGCCTTTCTTAGCACCTACCCAGCCTCTGCAAAATTTGGCTACTTGTTCTGTTTCGGTTCGCTTTTTGAGAATAGAATTTAGGATCTCCAGATCTAGGTCTGCCCACATGCGTCCATCTGGCAGCGTCATAGCTGTAGGGGAGAAGCGGTGGCCTCCCAAGTGGCTGACCTTGAATAGATCAATATTGTTATCTTGTTCTTCAATTTGGCCTGCTAAACGGGTTCCTTTGCTGCCGCAGCAGATGTCGTGACTTCCTTGTGTGCAGAGTAGAACTGCTTCTTTGTTTTCCTTAATTTGTTTACTGGTAGTTATATCTTTAGGTTTTGAAGAAATTAGAGTTTCGATTAATTCCATAAGAGAGTCGTTACTTTCTAATTCAAAAACCCATCTATCAAAAGTTGCATCTTCTTTACAGAAGACCGTAACTGTGGTTACTTGCCCGTTGGAGCGTGGTTGGCAGGTTAAAACTCTCGTTACTCCCATTGAAGTATCGATTATAGATTCAAGACCTATTAAATCAGGGTGCATGAACACTGGTTTCGGCCACGGTAGAGGCAACTCAATTAGAAAGACTGCATCAATATTCAAAGCAGTACCACACGGATCTAGACCAATGGCTTGGCTGTGTTCAGAACAAGTTGGCGCATTGGTAGGTAAAGGCAGGAGGTGGCCGATGTTTTCAGAAAGATTCTGCACAGGATTATTTTACTAGACAAAATTGCGCACTTTTGCGAGAAAAAATTTAAAGATAAGTTAAGAAAATTTGAGAAAGGGAGAAAGTTAACCCATTGATGTGTATCGATCTGGCTTTATTACGCCTGTAATCCGATCTTCGATTGGAGCTGCATGTTCGCGTGGAAACTGTTCCTCGTTTCGGTATTTTTTTGCCATCGAGTCAAGAAAATCAAGAGCCCCTTCTGATTCCCAGCTCACGAGTCTTCCTCGAATCTCTAGGTAACGTTCGGGATTTCCCGGATCAGTAGCTGACAGAGAAACACGTGCATCGCTTTCCAAGTTCTTCCATTTTTGCCTTCCAGATTTATGAGGAAATCTGATATGTGTACCATCAAAATCTGCCCACACTGGAGAAACATGAGGTTCTCCGTCGGGACCTATTGTGGCGACATGCCAAACAGTAGGCATATCGAATAAATCTAAATGACTTTCTGGAATCGAATTCATTAGTGTCCTTTCCTTTAGTAAATGGCTACAAGCCATTAAACAAAATCAGAAAAATTGGTCGGGATGGGGAGATTTGAACTCCCGACCCCCTGCTCCCAAAGCAGGTGCGCTGCCAGACTGCGCCACATCCCGAATAGATAAGTGTAGAGGCACATTCACGTTCTGGAGCTAAGCAATCCATCCGCGAGTACATAAAAAGTGATTTAAGCGGTTATTTTCTAGAGATGGATGAACCAATTTATGATGCTAAAACTTTTTGGGAATTGTTTTCAAGACGAGTTGAACTCAGTGGTGATAAAAAAATGCTTATTGATGATTCTGACCGTTCCTTAACTTTCTCCGAGGTTAAAGAAAAAGTTGAAAAAACAGCTGCAGGTTTCATGGAACTCGGAGTAGGAGAAGGGACACCAGTGACATGGGTTTTACCAACTCGGATAGAAACGATAGTTACCTCTTTAGCTTTGTCGAGAATAGGTGCGGTCCAGAACCCAATTATTCACATTTACCGTGAAAGAGAAGTCGGGTTTTGCATTCGCCAAACAAGTTCCGAACTAGTTCTGGTTCCAGGTGAATGGAACGGTTTCGACTATCAGGAAATGGTGAGAAATTCGACAGCAGACATAGTGAATCCACCGAAGATAGTTCAGATATATGACAACCTTCCTGAAGGCGACCCTCAGAATCTTCCTGAAGAAAATAATTCAAATTCAGAAGAACCTATTAGATGGATTTATTACACATCAGGTACAACTTCAAACCCCAAAGGGGCGATGCATACAGATTCAACTCTGATAGCTGGTGGAGTAGGCCTAGCAAAGGCTCTGAATATGGGAGAGCATGACATAGGGTCTATAGCTTTTCCTTATGCGCATATTGGAGGTCCTGATTATCTTGTGTGCATGCTCGCTAACGGTTTTCCGGCAGTTCTAATTGAGAAATTCGATCTTGAGTCAACTATTGAAACTTATAAACGTCACGGTGTGACAATGGCAGGAGGAAGCACAGCTTTTTACTCGATGTTCCTCGGAGCTCAACGCCAACAACCTGACACACCTCTAATACCAAGCCTCAGGCTGCTCTCAGGCGGGGGTGCTCCAAAACCACCTGAGATTTATCATGAAGTCGTAGAAGAAATGAGTATTCCAGTAGCACACGGTTATGGCATGACGGAAAGTCCGATGATCTGCCAGGGGTCACCTCAAGACAATCCAGACCAATTAGCCCATACAGAGGGAAAACCAGTTTTCGGTGTTGAAGTGACAATAGTCAGACCTGACGGGTCAGCATGCAACTCAGGGGAAGAAGGGCAGGTAGCAGTTGGAGGTCCGCAACTATTTAAAGGTTACAAAGACCCAGAACTTAACAGCGAAGCGTTTGACTCTCTTGGAAGATTCCTCACAGGTGACTTGGGAGTGATGAGAGAAGACGGGCATGTTTCAGTGACAGGTCGTGTGAAAGACATCATTATTCGAAAAGGTGAAAACATTTCGGCAAAAGAAATAGAAGATATTCTCTACACCCATCAAAAAGTTGCAGCTGTAGCAGTCGTAGGTCTTCCAGATAAAGAAAGAGGGGAGAGGGTTTGTGCTGTTGTGGAAATTACAGAAGGCAGCGACCCTCTAGAGTTCGAAGAAATGATTAAAATTTGTGAATCTGAAGGACTGATGAAACAAAAAATACCAGAACAACTAATTAACTATGACGGCGTATTGCCAAGAAATCCGACATTGAAAATTCTTAAATACCAGTTACGCGATGAGATTTCCAAAATTGACTGGCCTTAATTAGCGGCCTTTGAAGTTGCCTTTTCTTCTCTCTTTGAAAGAATCAACTCCTTCTTGGGCATCTTCGGTTCCGGCGAGTATTACTTGATCTCCACCTAAGGCATCAATAGCCGCTTGTTCTCCATCAACTACATAACGCATTGAAGAGCGCTTAGTTGCTTGAACTGCAAGAGGGGCACCTTCACAAATAATTTCTGCGATTTCAATCGCTCTTTCAAGCTCAGATCCAAAGGGAACAATTTCCTGCACAAGCCCCACACGGAAAGCCTCTTCAGAATCAAACACATCGGAGGTGAGAAGGTGATACATGGCATTACCCCAGCCACATCGTTGAACAAAACGTATCGTCGCTCCACCAGCAGCATGTATGCCACGTAACGGCTCCAATTGTGAAAAACGGCAATTGTCAGCAGCGACAACAATGTCTCCAGCAATCATTAATTCAATTCCTAGCGTATAAGTCACACCTTTTACAGCTGAAACTATAGGTTTCGTACACCGACGGCCTAATGAAGTTGGGTCCACTTTCCCTTTTCCGCGACCCCTTTCACCTTTTTGCATTCTCTCTTGAAACTTTGGAAGATCGAGACCAGCAGTGAAATGATCACCATGAGCGAAAAGCACTCCACACCAAAGCTCGGGATCCTCTTCAAGTTTTGTATAAGCATCAGAGAGATCATCCATCATTTCTGGTGTGAAACCATTCATTTTGGAAGGCCTGTTAATTCCCATTAAAAGAATCCGTCCCTTCGTCTCTACAGTAATTCCACCTTCTAAATTATTTTCAGACATTTAAGACACCCGTGTTAGTTGTTCAGTCAAGAACATTAGCGTATTTTTCTCGTTTTAGTAAAAGTTCTTTCAGACGACTTCCGTAAGCATATTCACCTACACTTCCGTCATTCCGGACGACTCGGTGACAGGGAATCAGTAGAGGAATAGGGTTTGCTCCTAGAGCGGAACCAACAGCGCGTTGAGCTTTGGGATTATTGATGTCTTTAGCAATCTTTGAGTAAGTGGTGGTTTCACCAAAGGGGATTTGAGAACAACTTCTCCAAACTTTTTGTTGAAAAGATGAGTAATCGGAAATTTCGAATTTAAGTTTTGCAGAATAACCTTTTACTAGCCATTGGTTTATGCCTTCTTCTATGTCGTTGGACAAAGAGTCAACTTTTAAAAAATTGTTCCCTGTTTTTTCTTCCAGGTGGTTCTTGAATTCTTTGAGATTGATCTTTTTTTTGAATTCAGAAGCACAAATACCCGACTTGGTGAAAGCTAACCAAAGTTGTTCTTCAAGGATTTCTACAAGCCCAATATGGTGAAAGGGTTTTATCACCAAGAACGCACCGAGCTTTTATTCATCTATTAGACCTGTACGAACTATTACGAGAGGACAGGGACTGTGATGAGAAATCGCTTGACTAACTGAACCTAGTCTGAGCCCAGCGAAACCACCTCTTCCGCGGTTTCCCACTACAAGCATGTCAGCGCCTTCAGCTATGGACATTAAAGTTTCCGGCGCTCTTCCTTTTTGAATTGTTTTTTTGATTTGAACATTTGGATTCCCTGCGATTTCTAAGGCAGATTCAACAACGTCATTCTGGAGTTTTTCAACTTCAGTCACCAGGTTTGTTCCATCGAAAGGTACATATCCAAGATCAGGCGAAGATGGTATGTAAGTAGGCGAATAGCAGGTAACAACTTCGACTAGGGCATCGTGGTGCAACGCTTCTTCTAGAGCCCAAACTAAGGCTGCTTTGGCATAACCGGACCCTTCGATGCCTACAACGATTCGACGCTCTTTCCCCATTTGGCCCCTTAATCGATCTAAAATAATCCGGTTGTTATACCGTAACTACATTTTGCTACTCAGTGAGAGCGTCTTCAACTTTTTCTAAAGCCTTTTCTTCTGAAAAATTAAGTGCAAATGCGAGTTCTGATACAAGAATATTGAGAGCTTTGTTGTAAAGCGTTTTTTCTCCAGCTGAAAGTCCCTTTTCTTCATCACGCAAAGCCAAGTTTCGCACTACTTCCGCAACCTGATAAACGTCACCACTTTTTAGTTTTTCTTGATGATTTTTAAAGCGACGAGACCAGTTAGCTGGTTCTCTTACGTCTCTTTTTTCAAGAACTTCAAACAAATCTGGGACATCGCGTTTAGCGATAGGCCAGCGCATTCCTACTTCTTCGGCTTTGTCAGCCGGAACGGAAAGAACCATGTCTCCATGAGCCATATGTAAAATCAGGTATTCAGTAGTTTTACCGAAAGCTTTTTTCTTTTCTTTCTTCTCAATTACTGCAGCACCATGATGTGGATAGACAACTTTGTCACCGGGCTTGAATGTCAATTTGGCCTCCGAAAGTGGTAGATCAGAGTTGTAGGATACCTACCTACGACTCCAATGGTAGTTAAATTCAAAAATTAGTTAGGCGCTTAAACGTTCTCTAGCTGCTCTACTGCGCTCTAGAAGATGTTCAGGAATACCATGTTCGTTTCCGCCACTTGAAACTGTTTCTGATGAAGCCTCTTCTGTGAGAGTTTCTTCGGTTTTATCAGGTTCGTTTTCAGCGTTTGTTCGGTCAATTTGGAATTGTTCCCAATCTTCGACTTTTACTACATTTTCATGGTCTACACGACCCAGTTTTGTACCGTTATCAAAATCAACCCAGTAACGGAACCATTCGATTCCGTTTGCAACACAAATTTTCCCTTCTGTTCCTTCAGGAACACCAGGGAGATCTATTGTTGCTACAACTTTCTGTTTCCTTTTTAAAGGATTCAAATCTTTCACTTCCAGTAATTTTTAAACTCTTCAGGCGAAACCTTATTCCAAAAATTGTTGCCTCATGCGGTTAAATCTTGTTGTGAGGAAATTTTTTCTAATAAAAAATCTCTTACTTCCTTAACACTTATCTCAGTCTGAGTTTTTTCTGGATCAGAACGATCTAAAAATTCGACCATCCCATTTTCTAAACCGCGTGGCCCAATAGTCACTCGAAGAGGTATGCCTATTAATTCAGCGTCAGCGAATTTCACTCCGGGTCTTTCTTCTCGGTCATCAAGCAAAACGTCTATACCGTTAGTTTTCAAATCTGTATAAATTTCGTCTGCTATTTTCATTGAGTTTTCGTCATCAGTTTTCACAACAGTTAAAACAACTTCGTAGGGGGCGACACTCATAGGCCAGATCAATCCTGACTCATCGCAGTGTGTTTCGGCTATAGCCGCCATAGCGCGACCAACACCTATCCCGTACGAACCCATAGTGGGAGTTTGTGATTTGCCGTCTGAGTCGAGCACAGTTACACCCATCGCTTCAGAGTATTTACGACCCAATTTGAAAATGTGGCCTGCTTCAATGCAACGGACGACCTTAAGTGGCTCTGAGCAGGAAGGGCATCCTTCACCGTCAACTATTGATCTCATATCAACCCACTGATCAACTTTTATGTCTCTTTCAATATTTACACCTAATAAGTGGGAATCGTCTTCATTCGCACCTGTAGTCATACCGGATCGCCCTTTTAGAGCAGGGTCGGCAAAAATTGGGATTCCGTCAATTCCAACAGCACCAAGACTTCCAGGTGAAGCTCCTAAAGCTTTTTTAATAGCGTCTCCCTCAGCAGGAGTTATCTCCACTGATGAGGTGGCGTCACAAAACTTTTGTTCTTGGAACTGATGATCACCGCGTAACAAAATAAGCGAAAGTTCACCATCCACCATGTATACAAGGGTTTTGATTTGATGTTCAGGAGGGTGACCCGCTTCTGAAAGGGCTTCGATAGTGCGAATATTAGGAGTATCAAATTTCTCAAGAGTCTCATTTTCTAAACGGTTTGCAACTTCGGGGATCATCGAAGTTGCACGCTCCACATTTGCTGAATACTCACACGAATTGCATACAGCCACATCGTCCTCTCCGGCAGGAGATTCAACCATGAACTCGACAGAGTCGCTGCCGCCCATAGCGCCCGATGATGCCTCAACAGGAATTGCATGCAGGCCCAAACGAACGAAAATACGTTCGTAGGCTTGGTGGTGAAGGTTGAACGATTTGTCTAAACCTTCGTCATCTATGTCTATCGAGTAGGAATCTTTCATATCGAATTCTCTAACTCTTAGAAGTCCTGATTTAGGTCTTGGTTCATCTCGAAATTTTGTTTGTATCTGATACCACATTTGCGGAAGATCTCGATAGGAAGACAACTCAAGAGCGACAGTAGCTATGACTTCTTCGTTGGTCATTGCCAGAACCTGATCTGCACCCTTACGGTCTACAAATCGAAACATGTCATCCCCAATTGCATCCCAACGACCTGATTTCTGCCAAACACTCGCAGGATGTATGGCAGGAAGCATGACTTCCTGAGCACCTATCAAATCCATTTCCTCACGAAGGATTTTCACAATTTTCTTATTGATTTTCCATGCGAGAGGCAGCATTGAATAATGCCCAGATTGTAATTGCCGTATAAAACCGCCACGAACCAAAAGTTGGTGACTAACTGCTTCCGCTTCAGCTGGTGCTTCACGAAGAGTGGGTATGAAAAGAGATGTCCAGCGCAATTGTTAACTTTCTTATAAATTTTTTATTACAGCAATATCTTAGATGATTTCGCTCGACGTAGTTGAATTGTTATATAGCTGACAGAATCAATGTATGAGTGAAATTAACATTGAAGAAATTAAAGCAGAATTGTCTGAATGGATTCAAGACAATTGGGATCCAGATATCACTGTTTCAGAATGGTGGAAGCGCCTCTCTGATGCGGGTTGGTCAGCAACTTCTTTACCTCTAGAGGCAGGTGGCAGAGGGTGGGGTCGCTCCGAAACAGGAATGGTTAAGTCGACTCTATTTACTCACGATGTAATTGGACCTCCTACAGGGTTAGGAATGATGCTTGCTGCTCCTACGATCGCAACGCATGGTAATCCCGATCAGATTGAAAGACTTATACCGCCAATCATTGATGGTTCCATTGCATGGTGCCAGTTGTTCTCAGAACCAGGTGCCGGATCAGATCTAGCCGGACTTCAAACTCGAGCAGTTAAAGACGGGGATGAATGGATAATAACTGGACAAAAAGTTTGGACATCAGGTGGGCATCTAGCTGAAAAGGGAATGCTCATAGCCAGAACTGATATTGACGCCCCTAAACACCAAGGCATCACTTATTTTGCTTTTGATATGGACCAACCAGGTGTTGAAGTTAGACCTCTTAAAGAAATGACCGGTCGCGCCCTGTTCAATGAGGTTTTCATCGATGAAGCGAGAGTTTCAAATGATGATGTGATCGGCGGAATTGGAAACGGTTGGGCGGTTGCAAATACAACACTCATGGTCGAACGGTCGAGCTTAGGAAGCGGAGGTCCTGAGCCTGTAGCAGTACCGGCAGGAGGGAAAGCAGGTCGACTAGAAAGAAAAGTCGGTGAATATGTTCTAGGTGCGGGAGGGAATATAGAAAGCGACGGCGGGCGTGGTTTAGATGTCAGATGGCTTTCAGATTTAGCTCAAAAAGTTGGATCAGCAGGCGACCCCGTAGTCAGACAAGAAATCATAAAATTACACATATTGGGTGAAGTGAATCGTTTAAACATGCTTAGAGCCAAAGCAGGGGGTAGCAAAACAGGGGCTGAAGGTAATTTGGCCAAGCTGGCCATGAGTGAACTTGTGCGAAGAAGTAGAGACGTAGGAAATTTGATCATCGGTGCCGATGGCATGTTGAGCAGCTCTTCAAGTTCATTTGATGGCAGAGTTCAGGAAGCAACAATTTTTAGTCCCGCTCCTTCAATTTATGGAGGCACTGATCAGGTGCAAAGAAACATAGTCGGGGAGCGAGTTCTAGGTCTTCCAAAAGAACCAGGCCCAAACAAAGAAACGCCTTTTAAAGAACTGCTACAAAACTAATTTTGTTTAAAAATTTGAAAAGCTGTTCACCAATACTTGACGGACTTTTTTAGGGGCTTCAGTCATTGACATGTGACCCACCCCTTCCAACTCGACGACCATAGGGTTTGTTAGTGCATCAATAAGAGGTTGAGCAGCACGTCTTGGAGTCATTTTGTCACGGGAACCAAGAATTAAAGTCGTTGGACATTTAACAGATTGTGCCTGTTCAAGGGTTTCTTCATAGCTGGAACAAATTGAAAGATCGAGGCTTAATATTCCAGGTTTAGAGTTTTCTACCACGGCAGTAGCTCCTCCTATCATCCAAAGTCCAGGGGTTGGGTTTCCGCCTAGGTGTTGGTCGGGACCATGACCCCAACCGGCTATAAAACTAGCTCCTTTAGGTAAGTTGTCGTCAGCAGCTGTTTGCAAGTCAGGGTGAACAGGCATTCCTTCAGCTACAGCGATCAGTGTCGCCGACAAAACAGAGTCAGGGTGGTTCGCAGCGGTTGCCAAAGCTATAAATGAACCCATTGAATGCCCAACAATGTGGGCTGGTCCTCCGAGTCGTTCGATAATAGAAGAAATCCAGTCAGCCATTTCATTAATCGTTTCCAAGGGAGGTCCTTCAGTGCCTCCATGAGCTGGAAGATCTACAGCAAAACACCTGTAACCATGGTGTGAGAGGAAACGTGTTTGCTGGAACCATACAGTTCTATCCATACCTGCACCATGAATTAAAATAACCAGAGGATCCTTTTCGTTCATTTCCTCTAAATCAATGCCACCGTTGGCTGCGCTGAAATGACTGTCTGCAAGATTGATAAGCATGATGGTTTAACGTTGTGAAGCTTTAAGAGCTCGGTCTAGGTCAGCACATATGTCAGTTGGGTCTTCAAGACCAACTGAAATTCGAACAAGATCTTCACCGATTCCAGCAGTCAATAGATCTTCGGCACTCATTTGTTGATGTGTGGTAGAAGCAGGATGGATAACTAATGTTTTAGCGTCACCAACATTTGCTAAATGGGATGCAAGCTCAACTGATTCGATAAATTTCTTGCCGGCTTCACGACCACCAGAAATTCCAAAACTAAGTATCGCACCGGAACCCTTTGTATATAAACGTTTTGCCAGTTCATGATCAGGGTGACTTGGATGATCAGGGTGACGAATCCACTCAACGGCATCATGTTTATCCAAAAGTTCGAGAACACTATGAGTGTTCGAAACATGTTTTTGCATACGAAGAGGAAGCGTTTCAATTCCTTGAAGAAGGTAAAAGGCATTGGAGGGGCTCATACAAGCTCCAAAATCTTTTAATCCTTCAGACCTAGCGCGCATAGAAAGAGCTTGCGGTCCAAATTCGTCAGTGAAAACTATGCCGTGATAACCGTCATATGGTTCAGAAAGAGTTGGAAATTTTCCTGAGGCAGCCCAATCAAAACGTCCCCCATCAACAACGGCGCCTCCTATGGCTATACCGTGACCTCCCAAAAATTTAGTTAGAGAATGAATCACAACGTCTGCACCGTGTTCTATGGGGCGTATAAGGTAAGGGGTCGCAAAAGTTGCGTCAACCACAAGCGGTACTCCGATACTGTGAGCGGCATCTGCAATTGCTTCAATGTCCAAAACTTCTATTCCAGGGTTTCCTAGAACTTCCGCATAGAACAATTTTGTATTTTCATTTGCTGCATCAAGAAAACTTTTTGGATCGTGAGGGTCGACGAAAGTTGTTGAAATCCCAAATCGGGGCATCGTGAAAGTCATCATGTTATGACTTCCTCCATAAAGGTTTTGACTTGAAACTATGTGATCACCTGTGTTTAAAAGAGTCGCAACTGCTAAATGGAAGGCAGCCATTCCACTTGAAGTGCAGACTGCTCCAACACCACCCTCTAAAGCTGCGATTCTCTCCTCTAGTACTGCCACTGTCGGATTTGAAATTCTGGAATAAATATGGCCGCCAACTTCAAGATTGTAAAGTGCCGCTGCTTCATCTACGGAGTCAAAAACGTATGAGGTTGTTTGATGTATGGGAACAGCTCTTGAACCTGTGGAAGGGTCGGGTCTTTGACCAGCGTGCAAAGACTTGGTGTCGAATTTGTGGGCGTCTGGTTCAACCATGTATTTAAGGCTACGCAGTAGTAAGCATTTACAAATGCCTCTAAGCGAGTAAGTTGCAAATATTAATGTTTTATTCACAACGAGATTTCTTAAATAGAAGGTAAATAATGAAAATTGGGTTTATAGGTTGCGGAAATGTAGGAGGAAAACTTTCTCATAGTCTTCTTAGAAATGGCTTTGATCTGGTGGTCAGAGACTTAGATAAAAATGTGGCTCAACCATTACTGGATCAAGGAGCAACTTGGGCAGATTCACCCAAACAAGTAGCAGAATCTTGTGAAGCAATAATCACCTGCTTGCCGTCTCCTGCAGCTTGTAAAGAGGTTATGGAAGCTTCTGATGGTGTTTTAGCCGGACTATCAGAAGGAAAAGTATGGATGGAAATGAGTACCACAGACGAGACTGAAGTTCGACGTATAGGACAGCTTGTTGAAGAAGTTGGAGCGCATGCAGTTGATTGTCCTGTATCGGGAGGATGTCATAGAGCGGCAACGGGGAACATCTCAATTTTTGTTGGAGGGGAAAGAGAAGCTTTTGAGAAAATCTTTCCAGTTGTAACTTCTATGGGAAGAAACATACTGCACACAGGTCCATTAGGTTCAGCTTCAGTTTTAAAAGTTTTGACCAACTATCTAGCGAGCGCGAATCTAGTTTCTTTGGCTGAAGCATTAACCACTGCCTCAGCAGCTGGAATGGATCTGAACACGACTTATGAAGCAATCAGAATTTCTTCCGGCAACTCATTTGTTCACGAAACGGAAAGCCAGGTCATACTCAACGGGAGCCGGAACATAAACTTCACGATGGATTTAGTTCTAAAAGATGTAAGCCTTTTTGACCAGATTGCAGAAAGACATGGAATCCCTCTAGAACTTTCACCAATGTTGGTGGAAATCTTTAAAGATGGGATGGAGCGATACGGGGAAAGGGAGTGGTCCTCAAACATCATTAGAAGGCTCGAAGATGCGACTTCAATTAATGTCCGGGCGTCAGGGTTTCCTGACGAGATAACCTGCGATGAAGAAGAAGTTGAAGGTCAAGAAGTAATCCCGATTCGATGAGTGAGAATAAATTGGACGAAATTCCAGAAGTAATGATGGCAGTTCAATTGACTGGTAACGGTGGACCAGAAAAACTTTCCGTACTTCACGATGTTCCAGTTCCTGAGATAGGTGAAGACGAAGTGTTGTTAAGGGTCAAAACCTGCGGGATGAACAACACAGATATAAATACAAGGGTTGGATGGTATTCAAAATCTGTTACAGCTGCGACGTCTAGTGAAGGATTCGGACAGATTGAAGATGAACAAACGTGGGGAGGGGAGATGTTGTCCTTTCCACGGATACAGGGGGCAGATGTTTGTGGGGTTGTTGTTGATGTCGGAAAGGACACGGAATCTGGACTAATAGGTCAACGGGTTCTGGTGGATCCTTGTATACGGGACCCGAAGTCAGAAAACTGGCGAGATAACGCTAAATACCTTGGAAGCGAAATAAACGGTGCGTTCGCTCAATATTGTGCAGTTCCTTTAAGAAACACATATCCAATCAATTCAGAAATGACAGATATAGAACTTGCCTCTTTTCCTTGCTCGTGGGCTACCGCCGAGCACATGCTTAGTAGATCACGTCTTAGGAAAGGTCAGACACTTGTGGTGACAGCAGCTTCAGGTGGAGTAGGTACTGCTCTAATACAGTTAGCCAAGCTGCGTGAAGCCAATGTGATTGCAGTTACAAGCTCAGAAAAATTTGATTTAGTTAAGGACTGTGGTGCGGATTTAGTTTTAGATCGCAATGAAAAGGAGCTTAAAGGCAACATCATTGAACTAGCAAAAGGCTCTGTCGACGTTCTAGCTGACGTTGCGGGTGGAGATAACTTTGCTCAACTGTTTGAGGCGATAACAAAAGGTGGATGCTATGTAACATCTGGAGCTATAGCGGGACCAATAGTTGATTTAGATTTGAGAACTCTCTATCTGAACGACATAGAGATGCATGGGTGCACAGTTTACGATCCTTCAGTTTTTAAACTGTTGACCGAATATATAGAAAGCGAAAGAGTCAAACCAATTATTGGAGGAGTCTTCAGATTGGAAGAGATCAGAGAAGCACAGGAAGAATTTTCCAAAAAACAACATGTGGGAGCTATGGTTCTTACAGTCGATTAAGACTTAGTTAATTCCTCGTTCTTTACCTTCCCAATAAGGCGCTCTCAGTTCTCTTTTCAGAACTTTCATAGCTCCGCTAAGAGGTAGAGGTTCCTCTCTGAACTCTATACTTTTAGGAACTTTGTATCCCGCGATCGACTCTCGGGCATGCTCAATAAGAGCCTCTTCACTTGCACTACCAGCAGCTTCGAGAACGACTATCGCATGAACAGCTTCGCCCCACGTGTCATCAGGAATTCCTATAACAGCTACTTGTGCTACGCCAGGGTGGCTTGAAATAGCGTTTTCAACTTCAGAAGAATAAACATTTTCTCCTCCAGAGACAATCATGTCTTTCACTCTGTCTACTAGAAATAAATACCCATCTTCGTCGAAATATCCCGCATCACCAGTGTGGTACCAACCATTCGCAAAAACTTCTTCAGTTGCGTCAGCTTTATTCCAATATTCAGTCATAAAATTGCCACCCCGAGCGCAAACTTCACCAATTTCTCCTTGAGGCAATTCGTTCCCATCCTCATTCTGGATTGAGACAACAGTTCCTATAACTGGTTTACCAACGCTGGAAAGTTTTTCACTTTCCAAAAAGTGATCGTCAGCACCCAAAATGGTCAAGGTCGAAGAGCTTTCAGTCATTCCATAACCCTGAACTAGTTCGAGATCAGGAAGATCAGCAAAGAGTTTCTCCAAAATTTGCCTAGGCATAGGAGAAGCTCCATAAATAAGTTGTTTAAGAGACTTCAGGCGAGAAGGATCGTAACCCTCTGCTGCCAGGCACATCCCGATCATTGTAGGAACCATGAGTGTCTGCTCAACTTGATGAGCTTCTATTAGAGCCATAGCTCCCTCTGGGTCAAACATCGGAATGAAAACAACATTCCCTCCTGAATAAGGGGGAGCGAGAACACCGGTCATCGAAGCGGCATGAAACATTGGTGTTTGCATCAAGTATGTAGAAACCTCAAAACCTCCTAGACCTATAAGACCGTGGTAAAGATTCAAAACTTGAGCTCTTTGAGTTATGAGCACACCTTTTGGAAGACCTGTAGTTCCGCCTGTGTACATGAGGACAACAGGATCGTCTTCTTCAGGTTCTTCTGGTAAAGCCGGTGAAGAAGATTCAAGTAACTCTTCATATTTCAAATCATGTGGAACGTCACCTTCGCCAATCAAAACTACGTGTCTTATCGGGTCTTCATCACCTAGTTCTTCGCGAGCGGCTGTAATCAGTGGGGCGAAAAACTGATCAGTGAAAATAACTTCAGTTCCTGAATCTTTCAGAATGTAAGCCAATTCTTTAGGAGCTAGACGAAGGTTTAAAGGATTTATAATTCCTGCACCTAAAAACGCGGAATGCCAGAGTTCTAAAAATTGATGGCTGTTCAATGCCATAACGGCAAACCGGTCACTCTTGCTCACATTAAGCTCAGAGGAAAGACTGTCACATAAGCGTAGAACACGGTCATGATGGGTGTTCCAGTCACTCTGATAGGAGCCATCAATAATTCCTGTATTCTCTCCATACTTTTGGACAGCTGGTAGATATAAACGTGCATAAATAAGTTCTTTCATATAAAGAAAGTTATCTCGTTTTATATGAAGTGTCACATGGAAATAGTTCTTCTATTAGAAGTGGACCCCATTCGAGTGGTCAAGGAAATGGCAATTGAGCGATGATAAGGCATGCCCCGATCCGTATTTGTACACGAGACAATAGACATAGTCGGACAAGGTCAATACGACTACATGGAACATGTTTCGAAAGAACCTACAAATTTCATGCCTGATATGACATCTCTTCAAGGCTCATTTTTTGTTCTTGGATTCGGTGGAGGAAGATGGCCTCAAGTAGTAAATATCTGGGATTGTGGAACAGATGGTTGGGAAGGATGGGGACGGAACCTTGACCGCCTAAATTTGAAGCGAAGAAATGCTTTTTATGGAGATTGGTGGGACGAAGCTTCCCAATGGAGAACAGGCGGCTATGACCGTGTCTGCGCAGGTGTTCACGGTTCTCCAACAACAGCGGAAATAGCTGAAAAAGGTATAAAAGGCTCACTTTTCGTAAACGAAGTTTTTAGTGTGCGACCTGGAGAACAACTTAGTTTCCTCAACGAGGTTGTTGATAAGAGGGTTTCGGTGATGGAAGATTATAAAGTTTCCCCGACTGGCTTATGGGAAGTAACAACAAACACTCATGAAGTAGTGATGGTTTGGGCAACCACTGTAGATGATTGGACGATGATGCGAAAAAATCTTGATACAACAAGAGGTCTTGATGACACGGGCGAAGAGGATGAACGGCTCGTGGAAAACCTTAATCTTCTGTCTTCCTACGTAGTAAGTGGAGATACCCAATTGATGACTCCACTGCCTGGGACCGTTTATGGCCCCTCCGATTGGGAAGAAGCAAATGAACAAGACTGGTACGAATAGGTTTAACTTCATGCAAAGAGGCATTTCAGATTATGAACTTATGAACCCAGAAGTAGTCGATGGCCTCGAAATAATTGAGGTACCAATAGTCGACGGATGCTCGGAAGATGTATCTGAATTTGCAATGATAATTGATGGAGATCCAGAAGAGTTTGAAGTTCCTATAGTTCCATGGCCAGTTTCTGGACGGAGACCTCTCGACCCTGAAACAGGTATATGTGCCGGGACCACAGAAGGCTGGTTCTCTTCAGAATGGTCAGAGGGCAGATTGATAGGCAGGAATGAAGCAGTTGCAGGGGAGTATATTATTGGTTTCGCTGTTGACGGTCATGAATCTGTTCCTAAAGCAGTTGACTTGTGGCATATGAACCATCATCCGGACGGTGGTCAGCTTTTCTACTCCTCAGAACAAACACCATTTGTGATACCCGTAATTCCTGTTGGAGAGGAACCAGAAATCACTAAAGCGAAGGCTATTTATTGTGATGGGACTTTTGGAATATGTCTTTTACCTGGGGTTTGGCACGAAGGAGTTTTCCCTATTGGTGGGAACGGCCGCTTTTTCACAAAACAAGGAAGAGTTCACGGAAGAGTCTCAGTTGATTTTGGCAAAGAGTTTGGATGCTTGCTTAGAGTCGCTTTAGAGGCACCTGCATAGTCAAGAGCGAGGTTCGCAAATTATGAGTGGTATGTCTCTTTCGGTGCGTTTCTGATAATTTTCGTAGTCGGGCCATTCAGCAACTGCTACAGGCCACAACTCTTCTTTTTCAGCGCGAGTAGCAGTGCGAGCTGTTAGAAAGTGAACTTCACCTTTATCTTGGATCGTGACTTCCGGGTCTTCTAGAAGGTTTAAGTACCACATTGGATTTTTCGGGGCGCCTCCCATGGAAGCAACAGCCAAATAGCGATCTCCTTCGCACACTCGGACAATAGGGCTACGTCGAATTGCACCTGTGCGACGTCCTTTGGTGGTCAAAATCACACAAGTAGCTCCATGAAACTCATAGCCATCCGCCCCATCGGTCGCAAGATAGCGCTCTACATGGTCAGCGGCCACATCGTATGTGCTAGGTAAATATTCTTCTGCAGGCATGGATGCACTTTAGGTTTGAAATTTTTTAAAGTCCAGCAGGGAGCTGGTTTTAAAAGTAATTATGATGAAAAGATTAGACTAGGAGGTAGAAATGCTATTTCACGTAACACACCATCACACAGAGGCAACATGCCCTGCTCGGAATGATGAAGTAATGGGAAAAACTTTCGGTGTGGTTTTGGACTCGCTTAGAGAAAATGTAAATGAAGTTATAGGTGCTTGGGTAGCTCCTCCTGAACATGATTTCTTTTTTGTTGTAGACGCAGATGATGCTTCACAAATTTTTGCTGGGCTGTTTCCAATCGTCGATATAGGAACTGCAAAGATTCAACTGGTAAGTGATTACGCTGAAGCTCTGAGATTGCGTGCAGAGTTAGCCTCATAACAGGGGAGTACACAAGCTTTCTAAAAATGGTGGAGCTGGGGGGAATCGAACCCCCGTCCGTCGGAGTGTAACCGCTTGCGATACGACCATTCCCGTGGTTGTGTCTTTAGGCTGTCACACTGCCGGATCAGTTAGCACAAGGCCTGCCTCAAGGTCTTTCCCTAAAGTCAGCGTTCTTTCGCGCCGTCAGCGGTCTGTCCCTGCGGTCTCCTCCGCTTCTGTTGCCAGGCTGCGGTGGATCGGCCCCGCGTGCCGTTACCGGTCGCGATGACTCTCTACAACTTGACTAGGTCAGGCTGCGAGAGCGAGATCATCCGTGTTGGAGTCTCTTTTTAAGCCCCGTTTAAAGAGTCTGAGCAACTCTGGTCGCACAAAACGGATACTGTCACCGGCGTCGAAACCGATCAGCCCCGTTAGGCAAAATAATTTATTACGTATTCACTATTAAGTTGTCAAAAGCCCGTAATGAGCCTTAACCATGATAACTCTGAGTAAGGACACTTATCCAGATAACTATTGGTTTCTATTTTTTTGGTTCCTCACTAAAGATCGCTCAGTTTCTCTTTGTGATTCACGTTTAGCAATCGCCTGTCTTTTGTCATGAAGTCGGCGCCCACGCGCAAGAGCGATTTCGATTTTTGCACGACCTTTAGAGAAATAGAGTTTCAAAGGAATAACTGTCAAACCGTCTCTGTCAATCCGATCAATAATCTGATTAATTTCTTTCCGGTGCATAAGAAGTTTTCTAGGTTGATCTGGTTCGTGCCCAGTCGCTAGGTTGCCAGTTTTAGAATAAGGATTTATATGAAGTCCTATAAGCCACAACTCTGAACCCTCTGAGCGAACATACGATTCGGCTATTTGAACTTTAGATTCCCTTAAAGACTTAACTTCGCTACCTTGAAGTACAAGGCCTGCTTCCCAAGTGTCGAGTATGTCGTACTCATGACGCGCCTTACGATTTGTAGCGACAGTCTTATCATTTAAATCAACCACAGAACATGAGCGTAGTAGACAGGGAAGTGCGGTTACCCTAAAAGGAAGGATAATTATTTCAATTAGGAGGCCTTGTGAGAGCTGATGGGCGAAAATATAACGAATTAAGACCATTTGGGTTTGAACGTGATTTTACAGAAATGGCTAACGGCTCATGCTTGGTCACATTCGGTAAGACAAGGGTGCTTTGCACAGCTTCTGTTGATGAAGAAGTACCACGTTGGCTTAGAGACACAGGCAAAGGCTGGGTGACAGCAGAATATTCAATGTTGCCAGGCTCAAGCCCTGAAAGAGTTAGAAGAAAAAATTCAGGTAGAAGTCAAGAAATTCAAAGGTTAATTGGCCGTTCTTTAAGAGCAGCAGTTGACCTATCAGCTATACCTGAACGTCAAGTAACAGTCGATTGTGATGTTATTCAGGCTGATGGAGGAACGCGAACAGCTTCCATATGCGGAGGATTTATTGCATTGCATGATGCGTTCACGCGAATGATCTCCGCAGGTCAAATGGCAGAGCACCCTATTACAGAAGAACTAGCAGCTGTTTCAGTAGGCGTGGTTGATGGAGAAGTTTGTTTGGATCTCCCATATGTTGAAGATTCAACAGCAGAAGTTGACTTGAATGTCGTCATGACAAGTTCTGGCAAGTTTGTAGAGGTGCAAGGGACAGCTGAAGACGGACCATTCGAGAGAAAAAGTTTGGAAGAAATGCTAGATGCGGCTGAAATAGGAATCAAAGAGATAACTGAAGCTCAACGAAATCTATTATCTTCCCCACCAGTTGATCGTTCCAATTGATGCCTATTCCGAAATTGGTAATAGCAAGTGCTAACCCCGACAAGGTAGCTGAGATAGCAATTGTTTTGGAAGGTTTAGCGGTTTTAATTCCTAGACCGGAAGGCATGCCAGACGTAATTGAAGATGGTGACGATTTAGAAGACAACGCAAGACTAAAGGCCGTGGCAGTATGTGAATTTGCCGGAAAACCTTCAGTAGCGGATGACACAGGACTTGAGATAGACGCGTTAGATGGTGCGCCTGGAGTACATTCAGCACGTTTCGCAGGTGATGATGCTACATATCAACAGAACGTAGAAAAAGTTCTTACCGACCTTGATGGAGTTCAAATGGGACAAAGAACAGCGAGGTTCAAAACTGTAGCTATTGTTCGCTATCCAGATGGAAGAGAATTAATAGCGAACGGCACTGTAGAAGGACACATCGCCCAAAACCCTTCAGGAGAGGAAGGGTTTGGTTACGATCCAATATTTGTTCCCGCAGAAGGTGATGGATCCACTTTCGCTCAGATGGGTGAAGAGAAACACAGGTTTTCTCATAGAGGACGAGCATTTCGTAACCTTGGTTACATATTGGGTGAAAACTAAAAAATTAGTTACTGGAAATTGGGTTCGGGCTCCAAGAATGATTTAAGAACCTGTCGAATTCAGCATCAGTTACAGGCTCTGAAAAATGAAAACCTTGAGCTAAATCACATTGAAGTTTTTGCAACTGTTGTAACTGTGGCTCTGTTTCAACTCCCTCAGCTACGACCTGAAGACCCAGACTATGTGCAAGAGCGACAGTGCCAGTAACAATGGCAGTGTCATCATCGTTGCTGTCAAGACCAGCAACAAAAGTCCGATCAATCTTCAAAAAGTTTATTGGGAACCTTTTCAGATAAGTCATCGAAGAGAAACCGGTTCCGAAATCATCAAGTCCCATACGTATGCCCAGTTCTGTTAGCTCTCCTAGAACCTGTTCGGTAACTGGGTTGGCGGCGATAAGAGCACTTTCGGTGAATTCAAGAGCTACTTGTTGTGGTTCTAAATTATTAGCTTTTAGTGCTTCGCTTACTAGACCCGGAAAGGCTGGGTCAGCTAATTGTCGTGCTGAAACGTTTACAGCCATGGAAAATGGTCTGTTGGCGTCCTTGCTCCATCGAGCAACACGTTGGAAAGCTATCGTTAATACTTGACTGCCAAGATCTGCTATCAATCCGCTATCTTCAGCCACGTCAATAAATTCCACGGGTTGGAGGAGCTCACCCTCCGGTGTGCGAATACGAGCTAAAGCTTCAGCTCCCACTACGGATCCGTCAGAGATTCTGACTACAGGCTGAAAATGAACTTCAATTCTCTTATTTTCGAGGGCGGACCTCAGAGTTTGTTCCACGGAGTGCCTTCTAACAGCTTGAGCTCGGAGATGATCATCAAACATTTCTGCCCTATCTCTGCCACCTTCTTTAGCTCTGTACATTGCGGTGTCGGCATCTTGTAAAAGTTCAGCTGGCGATTCATCACCGAAGGCGATCGCTATACCAACACTTGTGGTGACTACAGTAGATTCGTTGCCGAGAGTTACAGGTTGAGCGACCGCAGAGCGCACTCTTTCTGCGGCGACGAGTGCATCGGTAGTTCTGACCATATTTCCTATTACAACCACAAATTCGTCACCACCCAGACGAGCAACGGTGTCATCGGGTCTGATTGTCTGTTCGAGTCTTCTTGCTGTTTCGCTTAGAAGTTCATCTCCGACGCTGTGACCTAAGGAATCATTAACAACTTTAAAACGGTCGAGGTCAAGGAATAAAACTCCTACCATCCGATCGTGTCTAGAAGCTCTATGTAAAGCGTCGGCTAGACGCTCCAGCAATAATGAGCGGTTCGGTAATCCAGTCAACTCGTCATGGAATGCTTTTTCTTCTAGTTGTGCTGCAACCTCGACGCGTTCAGTAATGTCCCTAGCATTAATAACAATTCCGGAAACGGCAGGGTTGTTAAGAAGGTTTGTGGTTACAACTTCCATATGTCTCCATCCGCCATCTGCATGCGCCACACGAGCTTCAAGTGATGGGGAAATACCAGGTGTGTTAACTATTTCTTCCATTTTTCCCATTAGGTTTTCCCTGTCATCAGGGTGTACAAGATCAAAAACTGGTGTTCCCTCCAACTCGGAAGCACTCAGATTCAATACCCGTGCCACAGCAGGGCTTGCATAGATGACTCGTCCGACATCGTCGGCAACGCACACAAGGTCTGAAGCGTGCTCCACGAGTGCAGCTAATCGTATTTCAGAAGCTTCCACTCGCTGTTCAGCGGCTTTTAGTTCGGAAAGGTCTCGAGCAACCATGGAAATCGCTTCTATTTGGTTTTCTTCGTTTCGATGAGCGACTAAAAGGGTAGAAATTGGCAGGATTTGATTTTGAGAAGTTGACAATCGTAACTCTCCTCTCCAAATCCCAGTAGATCTGACAGTGGGTAGAGCAACGGTCGCATATTGAGCTTGTGACCAACTGTCTAGAGAGTCCAAAAGCTGTTCGTTGGATTTGAAATTTAGGCGACTCGCAATTGCGTCATTTGCCCAAGTTATCGCTCGACCTAATGGGTCAAGTATTGCTACAAGGTCTGGGCTCGCTTCTAGAACCCGAGTTAGTTCTTTTGCTCTTTTTGCTTCTTCCATTTCTTCTGAAATATCTGAGAGCAGCATCACACTTCCTTTAGGAGTGCTGGAAGAATCTGTTAGAGGAATGGTTGATACATCTACCCATCTTGTTTGTCCGGAAATATTTTGAAGTTTCAATCTTCCCCTAATTGAAGACCCGTTCTTTAGGGAATTATTTAAATCAGTTAGGAAGTCTTCTCGGCTTTCTTCATCCAACATTTCCATCCAGCCAAATTCAAGACCGGACTCGCTTGATTGTCCCGTAGAAACAGACCATTGTGAGTTGATTTGAATAGCAGAGCCATCTGACTTTAAGTGGATCATGACTGTAGGAGCGGCCTCAATTAGATCCTCTAGACCTTGCATTTTAGACGTTGAGTCACCTTTATTATTCACGTGCGGACGGGGGGACTCGAACCCCCACGCCTTGCGGCGCCAGCTCCTAAGGCTGGTGCGTCTGCCAATTCCGCCACGTCCGCAGACCAGCTATTAGTTGGTCAGTGCATCTCGCCCCGTCGGACGATTACTTTGTCAATGATTCCATAATCGCTGGCTTCTTCAGCTGTGAACCAACGATCACGGTCACTGTCTGTTTCTATTGTTTCTATTGATTGACCTGTATGTTCAGCTATCCGCTGTTGAAGTATTTGCTTTGTGAAAGCCATTTGTTCAGCTTGGATAGCTATATCGGTTGCATCACCGCGCACACCACCTAGAGGTTGGTGCATCAAGATGCGAGCATGTGGCAAGGCGAATCGTTTACCTTTAGCACCCGCACAGAGTAGGAATTGACCCATAGAAGCCCCTAATCCCATGCATATAGTTCCCACTTCAGGTTCCACGAATTGCATAGTGTCATATATGGCCATGCCGGATGTGACTGAACCTCCTGGCGAGTTTATGTACAGCCAAATAGGTTTCTCTTGATCTTGTGCTTCCAAGAAGAGCATTTGAGCGATAATGAAGTTAGCAACTTCGTCATCTACGGCAGTACCTAAAAAAACTATTCGGTCTTTTAGGAGTCTTTGAAATACATCAAATCGATTTAAATCTAATCGATCTATTTCGCTTGACATTTCGGTTGTTTGGTTTGGTGATATTTCATTCATTACTATGCAGGCTAGCGGGACAGAGGCCTGTGAAGGTCAAGATTGAGACGCTTCTGCCTTACTTCTTAATTCTTTTACAGCATTTTCAAGACCTTTAGGGTCTTTGTAGAGAGCGCTTCCGGAGACTAAAACGTTTGCACCAGCTTGAACTGCGCCGGAAACTGTCTCGACACCAATGCCGCCGTCAACTTCGATATCACAATCTAGGCCATCGAGCATTTCTGCCACGCGTTTAATTTTTGGTTCCATTGATGAAATATATTTTTGACCTCCGAAACCTGGGTTTACGGTCATGACTAAAGCTAAACCAAGTAGATCTTTTACTTCATTGATGAGCTCTGGTGGAGTGTGAGGGTTGAGTGCAACTCCTGGAACAGCACCGGCATCTGAAATATAATTGAGCGTTCTATGTAAATGTAAACATGCTTCAGCATGAACAATAACTATGTCGCAACCGGCATCTATATAACGGTCGATTAGATTGTCTGGCTCAACGACCATTAGGTGTGCTTCGAAAGGAACTTTGACTAGAGGTCGGATTGATTTAATGACATCTGGTCCGAAAGTTAAATTTGGGACGAAAACTCCGTCCATTACATCAAACTGAATTCTGTCCACGCCCGCTTTTTCTAAAGCTATACATTCCTCGCCTAGGCGCGAAAAATCTGCTGGTAAAACGGATGGGGCAATAGCAATTGGTCTCTTCACAACATAGACATTAGACCGAATAAGCTCTCAAATCATGTCTAAATCTGAGATCCTCTGGATAAGGGAAGAATTCCGGCAAATCACCGTCGGCTAATTGTTTTTGAACTCTTTGCCAAAATTCAACTGTGAAAAGGTCTTTATGTGATTCTTTGAAATTTTCCCAAATTTCGATAGGGACAGTTTTCGGAAAACTCATAAATGTTTCGAATTGTTCAGGAAATGCATCTCCCTCCTGAACAGCGAACCAAGGTTGAGCGCGCATTTCATCTTCATGGTCTTGAGTGTCGGGAATACTTCGAAATCGGCATTCTTCGAGTAGTGCAAGTTCGTCATAGTCGTAGAAAACCACGTTTCCATGTCGTGTAACCCCAAAGTTTTTCGTGAACAAATCACCCGGCCAAACATTTGCAGCCGCTAAGTCTTTAATCGCGTAACCCCAGTCGATAGCTGCTGCCTCAGCTTTCTCTTGAGACATCTCTTGAAGGTAAAGATTTAAAGGGTAGACATGACGTTCTGTATAAGAATGTTTGATGATCACTTTGTCGTCTTCTACGAATACAGATTCGCTCGCATCTTCTAGTAGTTCTGAAAGGAGCTCTGGGTCAAAACGGTCACGGTTAAAAGAGAGGTTTTCGAATTCTTGTGTATCTACCATTCTGCCAACTCGGTCACGACTGTAAACGAGATCGTATCGACGTCTCACGGCATCCCTCGTGGTGTTCTTCGGAGGGTCAAAATGGTCTTTGATGATTTTAAAAACGACGTTAAAAGAAACCAAAGTGAAAACAGCCATAACCATTCCAGGAGTTCCACGGGCTTTCACGAATCTGTCATTAGAGGTTTGCAAGTGGCGATACAAAGAACGGTAAAGGCTGCTTTTACCATGTTGTGGATAACCGAGTGCGGTGTAGATCTGGTGCAACGACTTGGTTGGAAGTAAGGATTTCAGAAAACCGACCACTTCTGAAGGATTGGGCCAGTCAACGAAAAAATATGACCTTGTAAACCCGAAAAGTCGACTACCTAAATCTTCTGTTAGTAATACTGTGTCTACAACTAATCCATTGGGTCCATGAAGGATTGGAAGAATGAATGGTGTTACTCGGTTCAAGAATCTAACTCTTCCAATTAGATAGGCTCCTCGATTTCTGTAAAACACGGGTTTGAGCATGTCTATTCCATCTAGTTTGAGACCTCTCCATGAATCCATTAGGAAAGCATCTAAACGGCCAGCTACGAGTTTTGCATCACGTGAACGGTCTTCCCATTCAACATTTATTTCATAAGAGGATAGGAGAGAATCAACTAGCGCAGCTGAATCTCCATGCCGTGTCCAAGTGCTGAATACCTCGGCTTTAGATTCACCACGTGAGATTGTTGTCGCGCCGAACCATCTGATTTCTACATCGTTATCGATTCCTATTGTTGTAAAAACACGTCTAGCGACTGAGTTGAAAAAGGTCTCAGCGAGCCCTTGGTCTGGTCGTCTAGCTACAAGCTGTTGGTATATGTCGCGACAATTTCGCCATTCTCCACGTTTGTCGGTTACCTGATCCAATAAATCCTGCATCTGTGAAACCACTTCTAAAACTTTTATCTGGTGAAGTCCTAGGCGTTCACTTGCGTTGACTTCATTCATGGACCACTTTTTTGAAGCAAAGTGTTCACCTGCTTTTTGAGAGATTTCTTGTACAGATTGCATGTAAGAAATAAAAGAAGAGAAGATTATTTCTGACATTTCCAGCGCAACACTAGTTTCATTTTTAGAATTGACAGCAAGAGAACTGTTTTTAAGTTTAGAAAAGAAACTCAATTTTTTTCTTCCAAACGTTTTGCAGCCCAACCTCCTGGAAGGCAACCGTCGGTTTTCACACGTCGGTAGACAAACATCCATTTACCATTTATATTTTCGAATTTGTCTTCGTAACGCCCCCAGTGGTCTATGCCGTGTGAAAGAAAGACTGAGAAGTAACTTTTGGAGTTTGCTTTCTCGGTTCCTTCGAATTCGATATGAGTGGATGCAGTATGGTGTTGAATGTATGAAGGTGAATCACCTTTTGATAAAGAATCGTTAGTATCGGTAAATATTTTTTTTATCTGGCCTACGCCTTCGTATAGTCGACCGTCGTCAATATCCATTACAGCTTGGTCAGCAAAAAGGTTCAGCATCTCATCGAAACGACCACGATCGCCGAAAGAGTTATAAGCGGATATAAGATTGCGAATTTCCGCATAAGCTTCTAATTGCCATAATTCCATACATCTAGGGTGCCTCCAATGAACGATTTAACCGACATTCAAACACGATTTCCAGCTTTATCTGATGGCTGGGCCCGTTTTGACGGGCCTGCAGGCACTCAAGTAGTTGATACGGCGATTGATGCGATGAGCGACTGGCAACGCAGTGGAAGAAATGCGAATAGTCATGGAGCTTTCCCAGCGGCACAAGCTTGCGATGATCTTGTCGATGAGACAAGTGAGATAATGGGTGAACTACTTTCTGCGGATCCTATGGGAATGACATTTGGACCAAGCACAACTGCGAACATGATGGCATTGACAAGAGCAGTTGCGGTAGACCTGAAACCAGAAGATGAGATTATTTGCACCGCTCTTGATCATGATGCAAATGTCGCACCTTGGATGTTGGCAGCTCGTGATTCAGGATCCACAATTCGAATGGCAGAATTTGATTCCAACACTGGGAGACTCGAAGCGGAATCTGTAATCAATTTGATAAGTTCGCGAACGAAATGGATTGCAGTAACAGGTTCATCAAATGTTATTGGCTCGATTCCTGATGTGGCTTCGATAACAACAGCCGCACATGAAGTGGGTGCAAAAGTAGCTGTAGATGGAGTGCATTTAACACCACATAGAAAAGTTGACATTAATGAAATGGGTTGTGATGTTTATGCAACTTCTTCTTATAAGTGGTACGGACCGCATGCTGGAATCATGTGGATCGAGCCTGAAGTACTGAATGACTTGCCTGTATACAAAGTACGTCCATCTCCAGAAAAAGGAGCTGGACGGTTCCAATATGGAACGCCTCCATGGGAAACCCTGGCTGGGATAAAAGAAGCTGCAAAATTTTTGCTTAGTGTGGGTTTCGACTCGATAGTTGAACACGAATCTGCAAGATTTGAGCGATTGCTTTCAGGTCTCATAGACATACCAAAAGTTCGGGTGTTGGGACCTCATGACAATAAAGACAGAGCGCCCACATTGATGTTTCTTGTAGATGGAAAAGAACCAGAAGAAATAGCTCAAAAAGTTGCAGAGGCTAAAGTAGCGGTTTGGGATGGGCACAATTACGCAGTTGAAGCTATGAATCCTTTAGGGCTTGATGAAAAAGGGGCAGTTCGAGCAGGCGTTTGTATTTACATTGATGACAAAGACGTTGATCGATTGTTGGAAGCAGTTTCATTAATTTGAAAAAAGCCTGAAAATCTACCAGTAGTCGCCTACTCTGAACTTAGATCAAGGAGGTTTGCATGAGACTGACACAATTCAGCCATGGTGCTGGTTGAGGCTGCAAACTCTCTCCGAGTGACCTGGAGCAGGTTCTGCACCGACTTAAACCACAAAAATCAAAAAATCTTATCGTCGGGTCATCGACAGGCGATGATGCTGCAGTTTGGCAGTTAGATGAAGATAGAGCACTGGTAATGACAGCGGATTTTATAACTCCTGTTATTGATGACGCCCTCACATGGGGAAAAGTAGCCGCAACTAATGCCGTTTCAGATATTTATGCAATGGGAGCGAAACCATTAATGGCAATTAATTTGGTTGGCTGGAATTCTGAAGAACTTCCAACAGAACTGTTATCTGAAGTTTTGGAAGGCGCCAATCAGGTTGCTGAAGAAGCAGGTTTTGTAATTGCTGGTGGACACACAGTTGAAGACCCTGAGCCAAAATTCGGATTGGCTATTGTGGGTGAAGTAGATCCGAAAAACTTGTTAAGGAATTCAGGGTTTCGTGAAAATGATTTGTTAATACTTACGAAAAGGCTTGGTGTCGGAGTAATAACTACAGCAATAAAGAAGCAAGAGTCAACCGAAGAAGCTACGGATGCAGCAATTGCATCGATGCTCAAACTTAACGATCAGGCAGCAAAAATAGCGATTGAATCTGGAGCGACTGGGGCTACCGATGTAACTGGGTTTGGACTATTAGGACATCTAGGAAGAGCTGCAAGAGAATCAAAAGTTGACGTAGAAATAAATGTTTCAGAAGTACCCATATTGCCCGGTGCACGAGATTTAGCTTTAGCGGGAAATTTACCCGGTGGGAGTAAGAGGAACCTTGAGTGGGTTGAAGCACAGTTGGATGTCGGTTCCGTCGAAGATGTAGATGTTAATCTTTTGGCAGACGCACAGACTTCAGGTGGTCTTTTATTCGGTGTAGAGCCTGAAGAAGTTGAAACAACTCTCGACAAGCTGATCGAAGCCGAACATGACGCTGCGGTGATCGGACGTATGAATTCCGGAAGTGGCATGATTAGATTGTCTAGTCAGTACAAATAAACTAACTTGGTATTGTGACTCGGAAGCTAAAGAAGTTCATTCCCCAAACAGAAGAGGAGATGACAGCTGAATGGTTTACAGAGTCATTTAGGGAATCAGGAATAGTTAACAATTCGAACGTTATTTCATTTTCATCTAAAGAACCTGAAAGCGGTGAAGGTTTTTCAGGTTTGACATTACGGGTTGATTTAGAGTGGGACAATTTCGAAGAAGGAATACCAAAAACGGTATTAGTAAAATTTCCTTCTACAGACTCTAAGAATCGTGCCTTGATTGAACGCGATGGTGCATATGACAGAGAGTTTGATTTTTATGAACGTTTCTCGGATCGATTTCCTGTAAGAGTGCCAAAACTCATCTATTCAGTTCGTGACCCAATTTCAGATATTGAATCACGACGAAAACTAAATAAGAGTCTTGAGTTACTGCCAGACGGCGCTTCTAAGTTTTTAGGAGGAAATGCTAGAAAGTTCATACGTCCATCAAGTCGAAGATATGCATTGATTACCGAGTTCATCGAAAATGCTCGAACCACGACAACAGAAAATCTTGCCCCAGAGGAAGATTTGCGTGAAATACTCAATTCGTTGACAGTTGTTCATGCTCATTGGTGGAGACACCCTCTGCTGAGTGATGATAAAGAGGGAATTTCATGGCCAACCGTTACGCATACTCCGAAATTGATGAATGGTCTATACAGGGGTTCAAGGGACAGCGTTATTGAAAAGAACCCAGAACTTTTTAGTCCAGACATGATTCGTCTAACTGATTGGTTCTCAGACAATGTTGTTGATGCTGTTGCTTTCTTAAATGAGAACATGACCCTTTTAAAAGGAGATACACGTACAGACAACATGTTATTTACTGCTGAGGGTTTAGTCATGGTCGATTTTGGGAGTTTTAGTTCTGGTAGACCTAGTTGCGATGTTGCTAATCTGCTTTCTTCTTGTATAGAACCGGACTCCAACTCATTAAATATTTATCAGCGATTGTCGGACTTTTATTACGACTCTCTGATTTTAAATGGTGTAACAGACTACTCAAAAGCTCAGCATGAAAATGATATGCAAGTCTGTTTGGCACTTCAGGCATATCTTTTGGTTCTGGCAGCAGCTCACTATGAGGCTGATTATGGTGAAAGTTCTTTGGTGAAAATTTGGTCAGAAAGATTGACGAATCTGATCCCCTTGACGAGTCCTCTTTTAGAGCAAGTTGCTACTGTCTAACGTAATCTAGGTTCTGTTCGTTCCCCAGCAGAAAAACTTTCAGCACCTTCTTGTAAAGCTTGTGAGTCCATTGAAGTAGAAAGCAATGATGGTGCTATAGATCGACCGCCTAACCTACCTAGATCGAGTGCAGCCCAGATTGCTCTTAGAGTTCCCTGAACTGCCGATGGGGGTGACGCTGCGATTGATAGAGCTAATTCACGTGCTTTAGATTCGAGATCGGATGAAGCCACAACTTCTGTCACTAGACCCATTCTTAAAGCTGTGTCCGCAGAAATCCGTTCAGAGTTTCCTGTCAATGACATTCTCATCACTTCCCCAAAAGGCATTTTGTTCAACATGCTCATTGGCTCATATATCGCCGGCATCCCGTAAGACACGTGCGGGTCAAAAAAAGTAGCGTGTTCAGCTGCGATCAAAATGTCGCATTCTCCGAGAAAGTAAAAAGCCCCGCCGCATGCCATTCCATTTACTGCGCCTATAACCGGTTTCCAAAGATCATTAGATTTTGGTCCTAACCAGTCACCAGGGTCGTCGTACATAAAGTTATTAGAAGTTCCATAAAACCCTTTTTCTTGGTCGATAGCTGTAAAAGGCTCATCCCTGTCGATCCCAACGCAGAATGCCTTTTCGCCCGAACCTGTAAGAACAATTACGTTGACCTCATCATTTGAACGCAGAGATTGCCACAAAGAGCGAAACTCTTGTTGCATTTCTGAAGTAAAAGAATTATGGGCTTCAGGCCGATTGATCGTTACCCAAGCAACAGAATCCTTCTCTTCATATATGAGAGTTTTGTAATCATTCATAAAAGACTCCAATTTGTAAGGTCATGCCCTCTAACGATGATATTCGAATCTAAGCACTCCTAGTAACTCAGAATAGTTCATCATGGGTAACCTTTATGTAACCAGCACAAATGGAGACCTTATGAACAGGGAATTAACTTTCGAACCTTTTGACTGTGACAACCATTATTACGAAAGCGAAGATGCTTTTACACGCCATGTCCCAGAAGAAATGCGGGCCCGAGTGGTGCAATGGGCGGAAGTAAACGGAAGAAAATATCACGTAGTGGGAGGAAAATTAAGCAAAGCTGTAACAAATCCGACTTGGGATCCAATAGCGAAACCCGGCGCTCTGCACAAGTATTTTCGAGGAAATCCAGAAGGTAAGAATCCTATGGAATATTTAAAAGACAGGGAACCACTTCCGGCCGCCTATGTAGATAGAGATGCAAGATTGAAAGTTATAGAGTCGCAAAATCTTGAATCCATATGGTTATTCCCAACCCTAGGAGTGCTCTACGAAGAATTGTTGAAAGATGACACACCGGCTGTTGTGGCACTGATGCGCGGATTTAACAGATGGATCGAAGAAAACTGGGGATTTGACTACAAAGGGAAAATATTCGCCTCTCCCTACATTTCTTTGGTGGATTTAGATCAAGCAGTATCAGAGTTGGAATGGTGTTTAGAAAAAGGAGCTCGAACTATTGTGATGCGCCCAGCCCCGATATGGACTGAAGGAGGTCAGTTATCTCCTGGTGATCCAGTCTTCGACCCGTTCTGGTCACGTGTCAATGAAGCAGGAATCACTACTGTTATCCATGCGGGTGACAGCGGATATTCATCTCAGGGCTATGCAGAAGACAGCTTTGGGAGCAGTATGGCTGGTCGTTACCGGCCATCAATAAAAGCTTTCAGCATTGAAAGAGCAGCACATGATTGGTTAATTACGATGTCGATGGAGCGGATGTACACGCGTTTTCCGAATTTACGTATAGCTTCAGTCGAAAACGGTGCTGATTACTTAGACATGCTTTTTAGAAAACTTAAACAACAGGCAATGAAATCACCCAGCTGGTTCGATGAAGACCCAGTAGAACTTTTCCGTCAACATGTATGGGTGAATCCATTTTGGGAAGACAACGTTTATGAGGTTATTGAATTAATGGGCCCTGATCATGTAATTTTCGGCTCCGACTGGCCACATATCGAAGGCATGCCAACTCCTCTTGACTACCTAGAAGAGGTCGAGGATTTGAACGATGATGACTTGCAGCTCGTAATGAGAGATAACACAAGATATCTGAACACGCCCCGAAATTCTTAATAGAAAATTGAAATTATGTCCGAATGGGAACCTGAACTTGAAGAACTAAACCTCCGTGAATCTTTGGCCGAAAAAATGGGCGGCAGGGAAAAAGTTGAACGTCAAAAACGAAGAGGAAAATTAAATGTAAGAGAAAGAATCAAGCTATTGCTAGATGCAGACTCTTTTCACGAAATCGGAAAAATTGCTGGCAAAGCCACATATGGCGAGAATGGTGAGCTACTTGACTTACAGGCTTCAAATTTTATTTTCGGCAGAGGGCGAATAGACAGTCGAACAGTTGTAGTGGCAGGAGACGACTTCACGGTCAGAGGTGGAGCAGCAGATGCATCGATAATTTCAAAACAAGTAAATGCCGAGCAAATGGCCAATGAGTTACGCATTCCAATAATCAGGTTGATTGATGGAACAGGAGGAGGGGGATCCGTAAAGACCCTTGACTCTAAGGAACATTCCAAGGGAGCTATAAGCGACAATACCTACGGCAAAGGTGCCAGAACCTATGTTCCATTAAACCCCGGGTGGGAGTATGTGATTGCAAATCTTGCGACAGTCCCCACGGTTTCCTTATGTTTAGGTCCGGTAGCCGGGTTGGGAGCCGCACGAGCAGTTTCCAGCCATTACTCAGTAATGGTTAAAGGTCTCTCCCAGCTTTTTGTAGCGGGACCACCAGTTGTAAACGCATTAGGGGTAGAGGAAGTTGACAAAGAAAGTCTGGGAGGCAGTCGAATCCAAACCCGAAACGGTTCCATAGACGATGAAGTCGAATCAGAAGAAGAGGCATTTGAAGCAGCGAGAAAGTTTCTTTCTTACCTTCCATCCTCTGTGTTTGAAAAAACAGAAAGAGCACCAACAGAGGATCCGGCGTCACGAACTGAGTCAGACTTAAATGGCATAATCCCGAGAGATAGGCGAAAAGTGTACAAAATGAGGGAGATAATAGAATCGGTTTTCGATAAGTCTTCATTTTTTGAAATGTCGTCATCTTTTGGACGTTCTGCAATCACAGGATTCGCTCGTTTGGATGGTTGGCCTGTAGCTGTACTAGCGGGAGACCCTTACCATTACGGTGGAGGATGGACAGCAGACGCTGCTCAAAAAGTTGTCCGTTTCGTCGATCTCGCTGAAACTTTTCACTTACCTGTTGTGCACTTAGTAGACAATCCAGGGTTTGTTATCGGAACAGAGTCTGAAAAACAGGCAACGATCCGACATGGTGCACGAGCTTTAGCAGCTATATATCAGGCAAGTGTCCCTTGGTGTTCTGTCCTTATACGTAAAGCCTTCGGCGTGGCAGGTGCTGCTCATTCTCCAGGCCATAGATTCCAATATCGTTATGCGTGGCCGTCAGGCGACTGGGGATCTCTTCCTGTAGAAGGAGGGGTTGAAGCTGCCTACAGTGCGGAGTTGGAAAATTCAGAAAATCCGGAGCAACTACTTGAAGAGATAACAGAAAGGTTGAATAAGGTTCGTTCACCCTTTAGGACAGCGGAAGCATTTTTGGTCGAAGAAATTATCGAACCCGCTAAAACTAGGCCACTTTTATGTGAATTTGCGAGCCTGACAGCACCACTTCGAGGTGAATCTTCTTCTGGTTTTGGATATAGGCCATAAAGATTTGTTCCACTACTTCTTAGTTAGGAAATATCAATAACGGCAACGACACTATCTTGCTCTACTTGGTCTCCTTCAGAAACGAAAAGTTCGCTAACAATTCCGGAGCTGAGGGAGTCGACTGGAATTTCCATCTTCATCGACTCAACTATTAGAACTGTTCCACCTGTCTCAACTTTTTGCCCTACTTTTAATAGAACTTTCCAAACAATCCCTTGTACAGGTGTCTCAAGTTTTAGTTCATCCACAACTAGATTTGAGCAGCAAGTTAGCTAGAGAATGTTATTGGACATCAAATATTTTTGAATTAGAGTTTTGACGTGTCGGCTTGCCCAACTTTAGAGACAGAAAATCTGATATTAAGACCGTTTAAGGACGGAGATGTACACGACTTTTTCTCAATGATGGACAGTCGTGAGGTTCGGGATGCTTTACATGTTCCAGATAATTATGGTCCTTCTGAGACGTTTAAAGATATGGCGGCATGGCTTGGCCAGTGGGAGTTGCGCGGCACTGGTCACTGGGCACTTGAAGAGAAGAGCTCAGGACAATTTGTCGGACGAGCTGGGTTGCATTTACCTGAACGCCATGACTGGCCCGGTGTAGAGGTTGGTTGGGCGCTCCACCCTGACTATTGGGGACGTGGTTATGCGACTGAGGCAGGAGAGGCAGCAGTTCGCTACGGATTCGATGAACTTGAAGTAGACAAACTATTTAGTTGCATTTTGCCAGAGAACTACAAGTCACAGGCTGTAGCTAAGCGGCTTGGCTTTGAATTTCTGGAAGAGAGGGTTTTGGCATTTTTTCCAAAACTACCTCACGGTATATGGGTATTGAATAGAAATTAATTGCAATTAGTTTGCAAGAATTAATGGGTCGGCATCTGATTTGTTTATAACTAGTTGATCACACAAAGGGTCTTTTATGACTGCCATGCTGGACGCTCCTTCTACATGTCGTATGAAAGACGCTTCTTTTATATTGCTTTTCGCCCAACTGTCAAAACGAAAAAGCTCACCGGTTGAAATTCTTAAAAGCCAAGGTAGTTTCGTCCCGCTGCATTCGCGCACAGCGACTATGTCTCCTGGCTTACCAAATTGGTAACGGTAACCTGAGTGTTCAATAATTGGCCCGTCAGTTGAGACAACAATAGATACCTCAATGGAATCCTCTGCCTTTTTACGGCTGTCAAAAGTAGTGAAATAGATTATTAAACCGATGAGAAGCAACAGTATGCCTATTTGGAATGCTGTCTTTTTTTTCGACCATGTTGGTAACTCTCCGACTAAAGCGGAAATTTCGTCCGCATCGGATTGTTTTTTCAGACTTTCGTTCATTCTTTTCTTATAGATAGACATTTGCCGACATGCAAACCATACGCCTTGAAGTGGAAATCACAAAATTTTTGAAAAAGGGAAAATGAAATAAGTATGCATAGGATTGATTTTAAGATGGTCTAACATTCAAAAATGGACGAGGGATTAACGACTTCAAACCTGAGAGTTAAATGGATGAGTAGCAACGAAGCCGCTGAACGTCTGGGTGTTACGACAGCCACTCTGTACAGGTTTATAGATGAAGGTCGTTTACCCGCATACCGAATGGGAAGAGTGATAAGACTTAAAGAAAGTGAACTGGAAGACTTTGAAAGAACTTGCCGCATAGAACCAGGTTCTTTATCCCATTTAATTCAAGAGTGACCAAATACTCTGCATAAAGCGAATTATTCCTATACAGATAGGGTAAATTCATAGGGAGAATTTTCGAAAATATTACCCAGCAGGTTTTAATTGAACCCTTTTTCTAATCAAATCGAGGATATTTTTCCGGACACTGTTCCACTCAGTGAAGCGCGTAATTCGGCGTTAGAACAACTTTCGAAAACTGAATTTCCAAAACCGGAACAAGAGGTGTGGAAGTACTCGAAAATCTTTGACTTGGATTTCGAATCCCTTACACCTTCTTTTAAAAATCCTGCTGACAAAAAACCCGAGCCAAGTTTTCTAGACATCGGAGAGTCAGGGTTAGTGGAGATTAGTGATGGATGGCTGACAGAACAAAAAACCGGTACTTTTTTAGATTCGTCTGGAGTGTACGTGGGTTCTTTAGCGAATATGGGTGCAGATCTAAGTCACATTGAAAAACACCTTAGTAAGCCCAAAGATTTTTTCGATTGTTTAAATCATTCATATAATCCTGAAACTTTACTAATACACGTGCCAGATGGAGTGACTCTCGAATCGCCGATATACATAAAAGTTCAATCCATCACCGCCGGATTAGTTGCATGCCCAAGAATAATTGTCAACTTAGGTGAGAACTCTGAAGCGAAAATAATCGAACATCATTTGTCTAGCAGCGGTGAGTCTCTGTCAGTTCCCGTTTTGGATGTCCACGTTGGTCAGAACAGCCGTTTGAAACATCGTGTTGTGCAAGACTTAGGGCAAAAAACGTGGCAGGTATCTAAACAAAACTTTCGATTAGAGAAAGACTCTTACGTCGAAATATTTGCCGCTGCCTTCGGAGGCGACTATGCACGAAACGAAATACGCTGCGAGCTCAAAGGAAGAGGATCAGAAGCTTATTTGTCAGCTGCATATTTTGGAAAGAAGGAACAAACTTTAGATTTTCGTACTTTTCAAAAGCACGAAGCTCCGAATACAACAAGCAAGTTGCTTTTCAAAGGAGCTTTAGATGAGGATTCAAGGTCAATCTATTCAGGTCTGATAAAAGTCCTGCCAGAAGCCGTTGGAACAAAAGCTCAACAGACAAATAGAAATATAAAACTTTCTGAAAATGCTTGGGCTGAAAGTGTCCCCAATCTTGAAATAGAAACCAATGATGTGGTTTGCAACCATGCATCAACTGTTTCAGGAATAGATGAAGAACAACTGTTCTATTTAGAGAGCAAAGGAATCGAAACCTCAGTAGCGGAACGTCTAATAATTGCGGGCTTTTTTGATGAAGTCACTGCAAAAGTAGATGACCCTCTACTCGTAGAAGAAATTGATTCCATAATGACAGAAATATTAGAAAATCGTTTTAAAGGTCAGGGCGAGTGATGAAAGAATTAAAGATTTGTGATTTAACAGATCTTGAGGAAGCAGTTCCTCGATGCATTGAAGTCGAAGGAAAAAAACTATCTATGGTTTTATTAAATGAAAAAATTTATGCATTAGATGACACCTGCAGCCATGAAGACGTTTCTTTGTCCGAAGGGGAGGTTGATATTGACGAATGTGCACTGGAATGTTGGAAGCACGGGAGTCTCTTTTCTTTGAAGACAGGTGAAGCCCTCAGCCTTCCAGCTACGAAAAGTGTAAAAACTTATGAGGTTCACATTATTGATAATGACGTTGTGTTGGTGACCGAATGACAAAAGAAAAAATCCTTAATATTGAAGGACTTTGCGCTAAAGCGGGTGGGAAGAAAGTTCTTAATGGTGTAGACATTCAAATCAAACCTTCAGAAGTGCATGCGGTAATGGGTCCAAATGGCTCAGGTAAATCAACCCTTGCTCATGTCCTGATGGGACGCCCAGGCTATGAAGTGACTTCTGGTTCAATTACGATTGACGGACTGGATGTTCTTTCTCTCAAAACATGGGAGCGCGCTCAAGCCGGCCTGTTCATAGTTATGCAACAACCCATCGAAGTGCCAGGTGTGAAGATTGCCGACTTGCTTACTGGAGTGGCAGTCGCATCTAAACTCGACCCGCAGGAATCATTGTCCTTGCTTCGTGAAGAAGCAGCGAATCTCGGAATAGATGAAAGTCTTTTAGACAGAGAGTTGAATGTTGACCTCTCGGGTGGAGAGAAGAAAAGAAATGAAACACTTCAACTTTTAGTTTCTGAAGCTAGCTACGCAATCTTAGATGAAATAGATTCCGGATTAGATCTAGATTCACTTGCCTTAGTTGCAGAACGAATAAACAGAGCCGCAAAACATGACCAACTCGGTGTGCTGGCAATAACACATTTCAATCGTTTGTTAGACATTCTCGAGCCCGATCAAGTTCATGTGCTAGTAGATGGGCGCATAGTCGAGACGGGGCCAGCAGAACTGGCATTGCAATTAGAAAAAGACGGATATCAAAAGTTTTCAAAGTAGGCAGATAAGTGCAAAATCAATTGTTAAAGCCAGAAGAGTTGGAAACGTTAATGAAAACTTTTCCTAAATGGGAACATCACGACAAGTGTTTAAAACGAATTTTCGAATTCCAAGATTTCAAAGAAGCATTTGATTTTATGATCCAAGTAGCCGAGATAGCTGAAACTTTAGACCACCATCCTGATTGGTCGAACTCCTGGAATGAAGTGTCAATTCAGATTTCTACTCATTCAGCTAATGGTTTGACTTATCTTGATCACAGATTTGTAGAAGAGGTCGAATCAGTTATTAAGGATTAGAAAAATCCACCGTTATTCTCCAGGAGTAATTATTTGATCGAAGGTATTCCAACCCAAGGTTGCGCACTTGATTCTCACCGGATATTTAACGACACCTTTTAATGCTTGCAGATCACCTAGAGAATTTTCGTCATTATCTTCAGATAGTTCCTCGGAGTCCATGTTGCTCTCATGAACAGACATCATTTCTTTGAACCTTTCAATCAAATTCTTTGCCTCTTCCAAAGTTTTATCGATAACTGATTCTGCCATCATCGATGCAGACGCCTGACTTATAGAACAACCCTGACCATCTATTCGTATATCTTTGATCAGATCTCCATCAGTAAGTACATAAACTTTTACTTCATCACCACAGAGAGGGTTGAAACCTTCTTCCATAATTGCTGGAGGCACTGAAAGCTCTCCTTGATTGCGAGGATTTTTGTAATGATCCAGAATTATCTCTTTATATAAATCTTCAAGCCCAGGCACAATTTCTCCAGATCTGGTTAACTAAATATCTTTCCAACTTCATTTATAGCGTCGGCTAGAACCTTTATGTCCGACTCGTCATTATAGATGTACAGAGAAGCTCTAGCAGTGGCATTGACTCCTAATAAAGCCATCAAAGGTTTGCAACAATGGTGACCAGCTCTCACACAAACTCCATACTGGTCCAACACCTGACTGATGTCATGCGGATGAATGTCGCGATAAGAAAACGAAATAACTCCTGACCTCTCAACTGCAGCTCCAGGCCCATGTATTATCAAATCATCTCCGAATCTGTCATTTAACAGATCAAGAGCATAAGAGGTTAGATTTTGCTCATGTTCTCTAATAGCTTCCATCCCAATTTTTTCCAAGTAGCTGACCGCAACACCTAACCCGATAATTTCAGCAATAGGTGGGGTGCCGGCTTCAAACTTCCATGGAACTTCATTAGTGGTAAAACCATCTGAAGTTACATTAAGAATCATTTCACCCCCACCGAGGAAAGGCGGCATTTTTTCTAGTAGGTCTAAACGACCCCAAAGAACACCAACACCGGTAGGGCCACACATTTTATGTCCGCTAAAAGCCAGAAAATCAGCTCCTAATTCAGCCACATCAGTTTTAAAATGAGGAACTGACTGACAAGCATCAACGAGACAAATGGCTCCCACTTGATGAGCTGCATCGGTTAATTGTTTTACGGGGTTTATCGTTCCTAAAGCATTAGATACTGCTGATACGCATAAAAGTTTTACGTCGGCTAATAATTCATCCATACTGCTTAGGTCGAGTTGACCATCTTGTGTGATGGGTATCCAACGGATTTCGATATTACGTTCGCTGGAGAGTTGCTGCCACGGGACTATATTTGAATGATGTTCCAGTGAACTTAAAAGGATCACATCTCCTTCGTTAAGCTGAGTTCTCGCCCAAGTGTACGCAACTAGATTTATTGCTTCTGTCGCATTCTTAGTAAAGACAATTTCTTTTTCGGAAGAGGCATTAATAAAGCGGGATACCTTGGTACGTGTCTCTTCCATCTCGGAAGTTGCAAGTTCTGCTATGTGATAAGCACCCCTATGAACGTTTGCGTTTATCTGCTTGTAATAATCTGTCATCCGATCAATTACTTCGATCGGTTTTTGAGAAGTTGCTGCTGAATCTAGGTAAACAATTGGTTTTCCATTCACCTCACGTTCAAGAAGAGGGAAGTCTTCTTTGATTTTTTCAGATTCAAAAATAGATCCAGTCATTGCCTGACACCTCTAAAGGACTCATATCCGGAAGATTCAAGTTCTTTAGCTATTTCGGTTCCACCCCTTGCCACGATTTGCCCATCTAAAATCACATGAACAAAATCTGGATCCAGATGATCTAAGAGTCTTTGATAGTGGGTAATGGTAAGAACACCTAAATCAGGATTTTCCTCACGGACTTTTGAAACACCATTAGCCACTATTGTCAAAGCGTCAATATCCAATCCTGAATCTGTTTCATCTAAAATTGCCAGTTCAGGTTCAAGTATTGCCATTTGAAGGATTTCATTTCTTTTTTTCTCTCCACCTGAAAATCCTTCATTTAAATAACGCTCGGCAAATGAGGAATCCATGTCTAATCTTTCCAACCATTCCATGATTGAAAGCCTTAATTCCAAAACCGACATTTTCATGTCTTTGCGTGCCGAAAGTGCTTGTCGTAGAAAGTTAATTACTGAGACTCCAGCTACTTCATGTGGATATTGAAAAGCCAAGAAAATTCCAGACTTTCCTCGCATTTCTGTAGACCAGCTTGTTATATCTTCCCCGCGGAAGTGTATTGAACCTCTTGTAATTAAATATTCGGGACTTCCTAGAAGGACTGAAGCGAGAGTTGATTTTCCTGAGCCATTTGGACCCATTAGAGCATGGATTTCGCCCTTATTGATAGTGAGGTCTATCCCGTTGAGAATACTTGTGCCATCTTCAGCAGAAGCGTGCAAGTCGTTGATTTCGAATAATGGTTGGCTGGGATTTGACACGTTGTAAGTCTATTGAAAGCTTTTAATTACCACTATCTGTATAGGTTTAATTATGTGACTAGTTGTAAAAAGTATTTTCTATGATTTAGATTTCTTGTTCCGACTGTTCTAGTTTCACCAACCGCGAGAGGCCCATTCGTCTAGAGAAGGGCTCTCATTAGCAATAGTTGTGTCGTTGCCATGCCCAGGCAAAACTATAGTTTCTGGCGGAAGTTGACTAAAAAGCCGATTATCTATGGATTGAATTATTTGTTCAAAGTCCCCGCCTTCGAATTCTGTAGTTCCTGGCCCTCCAGGGAAAAGCGTGTCTCCTGAAAAAAGAATAGGAGAGTCATCTAAACGAAAACAGATAGATCCTGGTGTGTGACCAGGGGTCATAATTGTGTGGAGCCGCAGTCGTCCTACTTCGATGACAGATTGATCTTCAAGTAGATAATCGTAGCTTGGAAGCATTTTTGCGTCTGCACTAGTTACACCTACTTCATATCCAGCTTCTCTTACAGCGGGAACAGCCTGTATGTGATCCCAGTGGCCATGAGTTTCCAGAACTGTTTTGACGTTTAGAGCCTTACATAAATCAAGCAATTTCTCATGTTCATTAGCAGCGTCAATAAGAACGCTTTCACCTGTTTCCCGACAACGCAGAAAAAAAACGTTATTGTCTAAATCCCCAACGACGATTCTATGAATTTCAGACTGGGTGTCGCAATAATGTAAAGAAACACCAGGAACCCCAGTTTTAGGGTGATCTGAGTGAGAACAAGGTGATGAAAATGAAGAAGAGGGTATTTGTTCTGAGTTTTCGTTATTATCCATTATGACTCATGTTAGCAATGAGGAGCCAAGAGTGCTTTCACCCCGATATCGTCGAGTATTGAAATTTAAATATATTTCCTGAGATTAGATTTAAGGAGCCAAAAAGTGAATTTTGCCTTTACAGAGGAACAGGAACAGCTGCGAGAATTTGTTAATCAATTCATGGAGAATTATTCGCCTGAAGCCAAAGTCAGAGAACTAATGGAGACCGATCTTGGGTACGACTCGGAGACCTGGTCAATGATGGCTGAGCAGTTGGGTCTTCAAAGTCTGATAATTCCTGAAGAGTATGGAGGGCAAGGTTTTGGATACGTCGAGCTCATAGTGGTTTTGGAAGAGATGGGAAGAGCTTTGTTGTGTTCACCTTTCTTCTCCACTGTTGTTCTTGCGGCTAATACTCTTATTCATTCAGGTGACGATGCAGCAAAGTCTGAGCTTCTTCCGGGAATCGCAAGCGGTGAAACGATTGCTACTTTGGCCTTCACAGAAGAAAGCGGAAAATGGGGAAGTGACGGCATAACAATGCTTGCCTCTGCTTCGAGTGATGGTTGGGAACTTAATGGAACAAAAATGTACGTTCTTGATGGAAACGCTGCTTCTCTGATTATTGTTGCGGCTTGCACGGACAAGGGGATTTCATTATTCAAAGTTGACGGTGACGCTGACGGGTTATCTCGTACACAACTAGCCACTATGGATATGACCAGAAAACAGTCACGTTTAGATTTTGAAAATGTTAAAGCAACCCTCATAGGTGAAGACGGAGAGGGTTGGGCCACTCTTGAAAGAGTTCTAGATTTAGCTGCTGTTGCACTTGCAGCTGAACAAGTAGGTGGAGCCCAACAGTGTCTCGATACGGCAGTTCAATACGCCAAGGACAGAGTTCAGTTTGGTCGACCAATAGGTAGTTTTCAGGCAATTAAACACAAGTGCGCGGACATGTTATTAGAAGTTGAGTCTGCTAAATCAGCTGCTTATTACGCCGGTTGGTGTGCTGCTGAAATGAACGACGAATTACCTTCCGTGGCAAGCCTGGCAAAAGCTTATTGCTCTGAAGCTTATTTCAATACGACAGCTGAAAATATTCAAATTCATGGAGGTATAGGTTTCACTTGGGAACACCCTGCGCACCTATATTTCAAAAGAGCAAAAAGTTCTGAGCTTTTATTCGGAGATCCCACCTACCACAGGGAACTTTTAGCACAAAGAATTGGAATTTAGACTGCTTTAAATAGTTCAATTTTCATAGCTGGACTAGTTTTAGGAATTACTTTCCTACCTATGATCAGATAAATATAAGCAAAATTTCTTTAAAGCATGAGTGATGCAACTTGGATGTTGCTATAACCGAAGTGTGCTTTTATTATTTGCGATTCTTGGATCCTTACTAGTTCTTTTGATCGCCTTTGTATCCGTTGCATTTACAGTACGGAATTTAAGTGAGATTTCATTTCCCTCTGTCCTAGAAGTAGACGATGCAGTTGAATGGATATCAGAAAGGCTTCCTGAAGAGGCAGCTGCACAGTTACGAAAAGACGAGGTTTTTGAAATAATTGGTTGGTGGCTCGACTCGATAGATTCAGCAGGTTTGGCGTCAGAACATGGGCAGGAAATAGGTGAAGGTAGAGCGAAAAATAATCAAGCAGAATCAGTTGCAGATCTCGACATTGTAGTAGATGAAGTTGTCGCTAGGGCCTTGGAAAGTAATGAACCTTTAAATGAGGTAGCTGTAGTTGTTGTTCTTGACCTTCTCATTGTTTATTTAACTGAGATTGGTGCGATTGGTAGTCAACCCACAGAACAGGGGTAACTTCAATACATGATTGATCGACAAAGTCCAGTTTTTGTTGCAGGCCACAAAGGACTTGTAGGATCTGCAATTTTACGCAGATTAGAGTCTGAGGGTTTTTCAGATTTAAGAGTTGTGGAAAGAAAAGATCTTGATTTGCGCGATCAGTCAGCAGTAAATACATGGTTTGAAAGTGAGAGACCCAAGTATGTCTTTCTTGTTGCCGGAACAGTTGGCGGAATAATGGCCAACAGCACGCGTCCTGCAGAGTTCATTTATGACAACTTGATGATTCATGGGACAGTTGTACACGCAAGTCATCGAGTGGGGGTCGAGAAGTTAATTTATCTTGGCAGTTCATGTATCTATCCGCGTGAGGCGGATCAGCCTATAACTGAAAATTCTTTATTAAGCGGACCTTTGGAACCTACAAATGAGAGCTACGCTCTAGCAAAAATTGCGGGAATAAAACTTTGTGAGGGTTACAGAAAGCAGTACGGAGATGATTTTATTTCTGCTATGCCAACCAATCTGTACGGACCGGGAGACAATTTTGATGAAATGAATGGACATGTCCTACCGAGTTTGATGAGACGTTTTCATGAAGCCAAAGAAAAACAACAGGCCACTGTTGAAGTTTGGGGAAGTGGAAAAGCCAAACGCGAATTTCTGCATGTGGATGATCTGGCTGATGCCTGTTTATTTCTAATGGACAATTACTCAGATTTGGAGCATATAAATGTAGGCACAGGAGTGGATCACAGTATTCAAGAATTAGCGGAAAGTATAAGAGATTTGATTTACCCTGAAGCGGAAATTGTATTCGATTCCTCAAAACCTGATGGAATGCCTAGGAAGGTTTTGGACGTTTCAAAACTGACAGAATTGGGTTGGGAGGCAAGAGTCCTTTTGTCTAAAGGTCTGACTAGTACTTATGAATGGTTTTGTGGCGCTAAGGCAAGAGGAGAAATAAGAGAATAATCTTTTATTCTTGTTTTGATTTACCGGCTGCTTTTTGTGCTTTTTTCCAAGCTCTGACTTTAGTCAAAGACCCAGGGCTATTTATATCCGCTACAGATCTAGGCGTTTTGTCTGCAAACGGGCCGGCACATTTTTGCCAACCAGGTGGAGAGAAGCCCATTCGTTTAGCTAAAAGAGCTGTAAATATCATTGATTTCTCAGCACCAAAACCTGGAAGGTCTATTAGACGGTTATACAGAATCTCACCAGAATCTGAACCAGCCCAAAGCTTTTCTGCATCTCCGTCATAATTTTCTACCAAGTGTTCACAAAGGTCTTGAATGCGACCTGCCATTGAAGAGGGAAAACGGTGAATAGCTGGTTTTTCTTTGCAAATGGATTCAAATTTTGCAGGATCCATGGAAGCTATTTGCGAGGCATCGAGCTCCCCAAGCCTTTCTAAAAGTGTGTACGGCCCTTTAAAGGCCCACTCCATAGGAATCTGTTGGTCAAGAAGCATTCCTAATAAGAGGGCTAAGGGATTCTTGTTTAAGAGTTGATCTGCTTCGTCACTGCCAGTAACAGCAAGGTCGCCTGAAAATTTAGATGTCATAGTTAGAAGAATAGTTCGAAAGAAAGAATTTTGAAATTAGTTCTCGTTAAATGAAAAAAAGAAAACTAGCCACCCGTTTGATATGAGGATCGGATTAGGGTTTAGAAATGGATAATCGAATCACAGTTGTTTACACGGATGGAGCCTGTTCCGGTAATCCTGGTCCGGGAGGATGGGCTTGGGTGGTGCCAGATGGGGAATTTGCAGCAGGAAGTGATTCGGAGACAACCAATCAGCGTATGGAATTAACAGCTGCCTTGGAAGCTGTTAAAACATTCCAAGAGGAAATACTTATTGTCAGCGATTCGACCTATGTGGTCAATTGTTTTCGTGACAAATGGTGGGAAGGGTGGCTACGGAGAGGTTGGGTAAATTCTGCAAAAAAACCTATTAAGAATAGGGACCTTTGGGAACCACTAATTGAAAATTATTGCGAACGTGACAATATTTCTTTCAGGTGGGTTAAAGGTCACTCAGGTGACCGATGGAATGATGAAGCCGACCGTTTAGCGGTGAAGGCAGGTGCTGAGCAGAGTTCATTAAAGGGAAATCTCTCCTTTTAGCAACTTAAAAGATTGTCGAAATTAATGACCTCTTCTTTTTTCGCGTCTATAGTCGGAATTACCGAGGAGAGGAGGTGGTCCAGATTAGTAGTAAACGTTATGGGACTTCGGAGGTGGGTGGCCGCTAGGCGGTTCTGGACCATCTGGCGAAATTCCGCCAGCCACCCTCAGGTTTGATTGCTAGTTCTGGTCCCGACTGGCGAATAGATCTATCTGAGAAATCCAGAAATAGTTCCAATATTTCATTTTCGGGGATGTGCTTAGGCACATCCCCGAAATGCTTTATACACAGATATCATCATTTCTAATGAAGCGCTTGAGTGTTTTTGAAAACAACAGATATATAGGTGATAAGCGAACTCAGGAGGTCTATGACCTTGACGAGTCAGATGAAACTGAATCCATGCAGGTTCTTATTGATGAACTTATCGAAAATGAAACCTTTATTTGTTTCGCTCCTGACACACTTGCTGAAGCTCGCAACCGAGGGTATCGGCTTAGAAAAATCTAACCGATCGTTTTTTGGCGTATTAAATTAAGAGCGCTCCCTGCTCTGAACCATTCAATCTGATCTTCTGACATTGAGTGGTTTGTTTCTACATTGGTAACGTCACCTTCGAGAGTAGTGACTGTCACCTGCACAGGCTTATTTGCACTCAAGTCTTGAAGCGCAACTACTGAAATTCTGTCTTCCTGCCCGATTAAGTCATAGTCACTAGGATTAGCAAAAGTCAATGGCAGTATCCCTTGTTTCTTCAAGTTGGTCTCGTGGATTCGTGCAAATGAGCGTGCTATTACTACACGACACCCTCGGAACCTTGGCTCCATCGCAGCATGTTCCCTAGAGGATCCTTCACCGATATTTTCATCGCCAATTGCGACCCACTCAATTCCTGCTTCGTGGTAACGCCTTGCTATCTCAGGAAAGGGTCTTATCTCATTGTCAGTGATGTCTATCCCAGTTCCGATTTCTCCGGTGAATGAGTTAACCACTCCTAAATAGAGGTTCCCGGAAATATTTTCTAGATGTCCTCTGTATTTCAGCCAAGATCCTGCCATCGAAATATGATCAGTAGTGCACTTTCCTTTTGCCTTCATCAGGATAGGTAAATTTTCAAAGTCATTTCCATCCCAAGGGGCGAAAGGAGTAAGAACTTGAAGTCTTTCGCTTTCCGGAGGTATGGAAATCTCAATTTCAGAATATTCAGATGGGGGAGGTTTGAACAAACCTTTTTCCCCTGAATCGAAACCTTTAGTTGGGAGTTCCTCTCCAATATCCACAGAAAGCTTTACTTCTTCACCGTTTTCTGTGGTCAGTGAATCAACTGCGGGATCAAAATCGAGCTTTCCTGCGATACTCAAGGCGACAACAGTTTCAGGTGAAGTAACAAAAGCGAATGTAGAAGCGTATCCATCATTTCTTTTTGGAAAGTTGCGGTTATAGCTAGTGACAATACTGTTCGGCACGCCATCGTCTAGATCTTGTCGGTCCCACTGACCTATGCATGGACCGCATGCATTTGCAAGAACTGTAGCTCCTATAGCTTCAAGGTCTGCAAGAAGACCGTCTCTCTCGATCGTTGCTCGAACTTGTTCTGAGCCGGGAGTGACTAGAAGAGGTATTTTTGATTTCAATCCTTTAGAGAGAGCATCTCGTGCTATTCCAGCTGCTCGAGTTATATCTTCATAACTCGAATTGGTGCATGACCCAATTAAGCCGGCGCTCACCTCTAAAGGCCAACCATTCGCGGTTGCTTCTTCTTTGAGATCACCAACAGGTCGAGCCAAATCAGGTGTATGAGGGCCATTGATATGAGGTGTCAGATCGGAAAGATTTATTTCAATAACGCGGTCGAAGAAACTGTGGGGGTCTTCTTCCACTTCCGGGTCGGCCTGTAAGTTGCTGCTAACAGCTTCGGCAGCTTCAGCAGTATCTCCACGATTAGTTGCATTGAGGTAACGAGAGATGGCTTCGTCATATGGGAAAAGAGAGGTAGTGGCACCAATTTCTGCACCCATATTACAGATGGTTCCTTTACCTGTTGCTGAAAGTGTTCTGGCTCCAGGGCCGAGGTATTCCACTATTGCACCAGTACCACCTTTAACAGTAAGAATTTCTGCAACCTTTAGGATCACGTCTTTAGGTGATGCCCATCCGCTCAACTCTCCTGTCAAATGGACACCGATTAATTTTGGCCACTTAATATTAAACGGAAATCCTGTCATGACATCAACAGCATCAGCTCCTCCAACGCCGATAGCTATCATTCCTAAACCTCCGGCATTTGGAGTATGACTGTCAGTGCCGATCATCATCCCGCCTGGAAAGGCATATTGTTCAAGAACCACTTGATGAATAATGCCAGATCCGGGTTTCCAGAAACCTGCTCCGTACTTTGCACAAACTGATTCGAGGAAGTTGTACACTTCGGAATTGTTATCGACCGCAACGCTCAGATCAGTTTCACCGTCTATGCGAGCTTGAATCAAATGATCACAATGAGTGGTTGTAGGAACTTGCACTTCTTCAAGACCAGCGGTCATAAATTGCAACCAAGCCATTTGGGCAGTGGCATCTTGCATAGCAACTCGGTCGGGATGGAGATCAACATATGAGACCCCACGGTTCATTTCTGTGGAACCTGGATCTTTTAAGTGATTAATCAGAATTTTTTCTGCTAATGTCAAAGGTCTACCCAGGGCCTCTCGACCTGCGGATAGACGATCTTCAAGATTTGCGTAAACGCTCTTTACGAGTTCTCTTGGAGTCTGGGATTGAACTGTCATGATCCCAGTCTACAAGATTGATTTTAACCTATTGATAATTGTGACGAACTTGACCGATCAGAGTACAGGCCAACGACGTCGACGTTTTCTCGTTTTTCCATCATTATCACTTAACGCCCAGGTTCTTCTCCAAGCTCCGATTTCAGGTCCCATAAGAGATGGTGAGGAATCTTTGTAGGATCGCTGCCTAGCATCCCACCAACTGGAGGCTGTTTCATCCGCAAGACTTCTAACCTCTTTTTCAATTCGAGTGTTGAAAGATCTAGCGCTTTCATCATTATTGGGTTCCATTGGGTTTCCAAAAGTTACGGTACTTTTAGAGCGTTTTGGCAGATTTCTTCCTTTTCGAAGAATCTTTCCTGTTCCGGAAATATGTATTGGTACAACTGGTACGCCGCATCGGATAGCGAGATAGGCGGCGCCTCCTCTGAAAGGTTGGCCCCATCCGTCTGGACTGCGTCCTCCTTCGGGATATATCAGCAGACTCCATCCTTCGCCTATTAACTCTGAAATCATGTCACCGGATTGTCTACTAACTTTGGTTCGATCTATAGGGACTGCTCCGATAGCTAATGCTGAGATTGCGCTTGTTGCTTTAGTGTTGAAGAAATAATCAGCAGCAGCACCAATTACAAGTTCGTGTCTCCATGGTTCAGGAATTGAAGTAATCAGAAGAGGAGTGTCTGCATGACTCTGGTGATTAGCAGCAAATATTGCTGGACCTTCAAGGTTCTCGAGGCGATCTAAACCTTTGCGTGTAGGTGTAGCTAGAAAAGACATTACTGGCCTCATTAAAGTTTCCACAATGGCTGCTCTGACTAAGCGAGCAGCGGGTCGACGTGCCCATTCGGTGTCATAATTAGCACCGAGCGATTTATGTTTTGATTTCGAATCAACGCCTAAAGGAGTTGAGGCCGGGACCCAAGGAAAGCCAAGTCTTAAAAATTTATTTTTAAAACCATCGGCAAGGGAATAAACGGATTTCATTTTAAATCACGTCTGCCATAACGAGTGGAGGAGTCTTTAGGTGTGTAATGGTTGGTTGAGGTCCCACGACATCTGAAGCTATTTCTAGTGCATCTTGAAGGGTCGATGCAGATTGGAAACCTAAACGACGAACAGCTTTTTGATCACCGCCAACGATAATGATTCTCCCTAGATGTTGCATTGCATGACTGCCCCAGTACCACATGTAAAGCGGGTGAACTCCGTGGTAGGCGTATGAGTTTCGATAAAGATGGATGTACCATTCATCTTCTGCGAATTGCTTCTCATATCTTTTTTCAATTTCAATTGGATCGGTCGTTTCGGTTAGGACCTGTTCAAAAAAATCTATGTAACTAGGGTGATGAACAGGGTGAAACTCCCAAGGTGTTGGGTGGCTCATTATGAGAACTCCACCTTCACGAACCAAAGGTTTCCCTTTGTAAAGATTAAAGAAGTACCCAAGCCCAAGACACATAACCAGGATGGGGTTCATTATTGAGTTCACGTTGTATGGACAGATGTAGGGGAGGCCCAACGTGAGTATGTCGGTTTGGCCTTCAACAGTTACGAGTTGTTGGGCGTACACATTTTCAATAGTTTTTTTATGTACGGCTTCTACTTCACCTGCCTGAACAGACGTTAATTCATAAGGTGATTGCCACCCTCCGAAAATACGCCTTTTTGCTTTAACTGGTAATAGATCTAAACCTCGCTGCATGGCTATGAACTGGCCTCGGTCTCTAGCATTCCACTCCCATTCGCGTTTTTGGAGAAGAGCGAGAGGTCCTTCACGGCCGAAAGTATTGTTATTTACAGTCGTTTCTATTTGAAAAATTTTCACTCCTGCATCTTTTATCACGTCTCCCATGCGCCAGTTCGAAGCATGTAGTGCAGAATTTTCTCTATCCATTATTGATTTTGAATTTCTTAGGGTGTGAACGTTGTGGTGATGCCGAAGACCTGTGTATCCAGCTAGTCCAGTTGCTGTGCTTTTATGTCCACCATCCATAGAAACTAGATTTATATTCACATATATGAGAAGGTCGCTCTCTGCGGCTCTACGACAGAAATGGACTTCTTCTCCGTGAGGAGTCTCACCAAGTACGACCATTCCTTCTGGGTCTTCCGCATCAAGGTTGTACAGCAATCCTTTTGGAGCAAAAGAATCATAGACTCTGTCTCCCACTGCATGGCGAAGTTCATCTTCAGTCATTCTTCTATGTAAAGCAAGAGCAGCAATAAGGTGCACATCGTCTACACCTGCTTCCGCCGCCATGTCCAGTACAGCTTCGATTATGCGCTGTCTTATATCTGGTTTACGCATAGGTGGAAGAGGTAATGAAATGTCGTCAAACGCAATCGTAAGTTTCATTCCTGGCTTAAGAAGAGAGGGGAGTGGATCTGAATCACCGAGTGGGTTCAAAAGGGCGTCTTTTATCGCACCTTCTGGATCTGGAAGTCCTTCTAACGGTTCAGACGGATACACAACCCGTGATCTTCCAGCAGGAAGTTTCTCTAAATGGAAGTTCTCCCCGTGATGAAAAACGATGGGTGGAGTATTTCTATCCACATCTAACACAAACCCTGGTCTAGGGGAAGGGCGTGAGGTTTCTTTATTGTCGGTATTCATTTGATATTTTGCTCCCGTTCGTCTCTAAGATCAAAAACAATCTTGAAGGCACCTCTTACACCTGCGTTGGCAGCATGTTTTAAGGCTTCTTGATAGTTATTAAGTGAGTAACAAGCTGAGACAAGTTCCTCAAGTTTTGCGGTTTTCACTAGTTCAAAGGCAAGGTCGAAAGTGCTTGTTGTTTTTCCATCAGGTAGTTTTTCAGTCCCATAGGTGTAAGCACCGATTAGTTGTAATTCACGATGCCATAGGGGGGTTAGTTCCAGTTCCACTGTCGCGGGCATTCCTACAAGGACAACTTTTCCGTTTGGCTTTGTTATAGATAAAGCGTCACTAATACTTTTTGAAGATCCGACACAGTCGATTACGACATCTGCACCACCGGTCAGACGGTCCACGCGACCGTTAGGAGCCTTTTCTGAAACATTTGTGATTGCTTTTGTTCCACAAGCTCTTCTGACTGCACGGTGGATTTCTTCAGGACTTACAACAATGTCAGATCCGAGTTGAGTGGCTACTCTCTTTTGCTCTGGGTAGCGGGCAGTTGAGATAATTGTTTTTGGGTTGGTGAAATGTCTTAGCGCTGAAAGTGTTACTTGTCCTAGAGTTCCACTTCCTAGTATTGCGACTACTCCTTGGTCTGGGATTTCTGCTGCTAGAGCAGCGTGCACTCCACATGCGGTTGGTTCAACCATTACTGCTGCTTCGTCTGAGAATTCATCAGGCACGGAATGCAATTGGCTAGGGTGCGCATAAAATTCGGTGGCCCAACCTCCCCCCGTGTCATGACATGAACCGGTTTGAATTCCAGGTGATATTTCACCAAGAGTCACATTTTCACAGTTTCCTATTTTCCCCTCGCTGCAAGGGGTGCAGGGTGGCGAAATGTTTCGACTGGTACAGCTGAGAACTGGTTCAAGTACGACCCTGCTGTCGTCGTCAAGATTGCCTACTACCTCATGTCCAGGTGTGAAGGGAAAAGAAACAAGAGGTTCAAAATATCGAGCTGATTTGCCATCTACTGTTGCTAGATCTGAACCACAGATTCCTGAAAGTCTTGGTCGGACTTTTACCCAATCTTTTCCTGGTGATTCCGAGTTTTCTTCTTGAATCAGGTCTATAGGCCCGAAACTTGCTCCAGAACCTGGCATTATATTTCCGGCAATCTTGGCAGCTGCATAACGCGGAATGTTTCTTTTGAATCGAAGTGCCTTCATGCTTTACTACCTCTATGAGGGGCTAAAGGTAAAATCTTGTTGCTTATTCCAGGCGACTTGCTGAAGTCTTCAACGAGCCACCCACGTTTTCTGGCGATACTTGCGAGGCGAACCTCCGGGTTTACAGCGACTGGAAAACCAACTGCCTCCAACATGGGTAGGTCGCTGGCAGAATCAGCGTAAGCGACTGATTCGCGCAAGTCGAGTTGATTCGCAGCAGCGTAGTCGGCTAATGCTTGGTATCTGGATTCTCCTGTAGGTGGTACATCTACTAGTCGACCATCATAAGAGTCACCATTGTGTCCAAGTTTAGGGCAAATTATGTCGTCAAAAAGAGGTTTGAGTGGTTCAACTATGAAATCTAAAGCACCAGTTATTAGAACAGTTTTATGTCCTAAATTTCTATGCTCTCTTACTCTACGGATCCCTTCGGGGAAAGATTTAGAAAGTATAAGGTCACTAAATTGTTCGGCTGAATCTTCAGAGATTTGAGAGATTGGAGCCCCTTCGTAGCGCCTGTAGAAATGACGCAAAAAATCGCCTCGATCTTGTTTGTCCAAAGAGAGCAATTGTGGTACTTCTGCCAATGTTTTTACTACTAGCCGGATACGTTCAGCCCTGCTTAGTCGTCTGCTTGCGAGCCACGCGAAAGAAGAAACTACGTTTGAAGCAATAAGAGTATTTTCTAAATCGAAAGCAGCGATATGACGGTCGGGTGAAAGAATTTGATTTCTTAAACGTGTTTCTCTGTCAGGTCCCTTTTTCGAAGGCGGACTCATGGGAACTCTGCCTGCTTTAACTACTGAAGGGAGGTGAATTTCGTTTGCGTATTGATTCCAATCAATTATTCCAGGATCAAAACAGAAATCGTCCTTATCTTCTTCGTCTAAAGAGTCCCAAAGTTTCAAAAGGCTTTCAAGGCCATAGATGGCTTGGCATTCGACATAAGCTCCATATAAGTCGACGTAACCTAAGGCTTTTTCTATCTGATCGCGTTGTTCTTCGAGTTTTGCAATTACATCAGCTCTAGAGCCTCTAATAGGTAGTTGGTCAAAAACCTTTTGCGTTTTACTTAAAAGCGTTTGGCCTCTTTCAAGTTGCTTTCTAACTTTACTTATACCGGGAAAATCCCAACCAGGCACTGCAATTGGTTGACCTATTTCGTCGTATACAGGGTGGAGTGTGAACCAAGCGCGAATCATGTCAAAGAGGTGACCGTATCTGAGAGGGTTGATGCTGCCTGATGCAATTTGAACAATGTCTGGTTGTTCAGCTGGCCCCCTTGCGGCAACTGCACAAATAGCAGCTGTAACCATATCCACAGGTATTACGTCGATTGTTCCTTCGGGAATTCCGGGAAAATCTTTTAATAGTCCCCTTGCGTAGGAAATGATTACAGGTTCGGCCATTCGGAAACCTCTTATCCATCCCGGGAAGGGTTCCGCTAAGGCAGATTCAATAATTGAAGGCCTCACAATGCTTACAGGGATAGTGTCAGCAGTTTCGCGAAGCGCAATTTCTCCTAATGCTTTCGTGTAGGCATAAGCATCGGGAAATCCCAAAGAGTGTGCTCGCGAACGGCCAGCTTCTGCCATTCGGTCGTTAACCCAACGTGAACGCAATTGTTCAGTTTTTGATGCAAGCGCAGGAATACCAGCTGCCCCTAGCTCTTCGCGAGCTTCTTTGCGGAATCCTTCCAGACGTTCAGGCGTACGACTAGCAGTTTCTGTTTCTTGCCGTGTTCTCCTCGCCGCATCGACTTCGATTTTCCAATCAACATCAACAAAGAATGGACTAGAATCTACAGGTTCTTCTGGTGCGGCTCCTCTTCTACTTCCCGCCACGTAGCAAGTGGATATAGAAACAAGATGAGGTGAGACAGCAAGTTCGTTTAGAGTTTGAGCGATACGAACTGGTCCAAGGAGGTTAACTTCCACTGCTTGATCCAAAGGTGAATCAAAACTGACTACTGCTGCGGAATGAATAAACAAGTCACATTTAGCCAGTTGAATAAGGCCGTCTTCATCAAGTCCTAAACCATCTACGCCTACATCTCCTGATATTGCGGTAACTCTTTTTTCACATAATTCCTTAAAACCGTCGTTTCCTAATTTTTCACGAAGATTATCAAAAGCATCGTTACGGAGGATGTCCCTTTCTGCCCGTTTTTCTGCACCTCTTCTACCTGGGCGCACGAGTAAGACGAGCTCACAGTCAGGTATGGAGCTGAGTAAGCGTTCGACTAGAGCAGTGCCAAGAAAGCCTGTTGCCCCAGTAATAGCTATCCGTTTTCCGGATAAATTTTGCTTTATCATCAATATTATTTACCAATTGGTAAGTTAAACTTACCAAACGGTAAGTAATAAGAAACGGTATCCGATGGAAAAGTACGAAAAATTTGGAACAAAAGAAAAAATTCTTGATTCTGCACTGGAATCCTTCAGCACATCTGGGTTTGATGCCACTTCACTAGACGTTATTGCAAAATCTTTAGGAGTAAGAAAGCAAACTATTCTTTATCACTTCGGAACCAAGAAAGGTTTATTAAATGCAGTAGTTGAGAGAGCGGCAGAGAATCTGATTAATTCAATCGAGGAAGTTCTAAATAGTGAATTGAAAGGTTGGGAAAGAATTGAAGCGCTAGCAAGGATGATTTTTCGACTTGCCTTACGTGAGCCACTACTGCTCGGCCTTTTGAGGGAGGTAAGTAGACCAGGGTCTGCTGGTTCAGAAAGATTAAGGATATTAATGACTCCACTTATGGATAGAGGAACTTTATGGATGCAATCAGAGATGGAAGTTGGAAGAATGCGTCGAACCAACCCAAGACTGGTTATTTTAAGTGCCTACTCAACTGTTGTGGGACTGGCTACAGAAATTGAAGTATTGAGAGCAGCTGGCATCGAGCAGGCACTACGTCCTGTGACCATAAGACGGCGTGAGCTTATTAGGTTCTTAAGAGTTTCTTTAGACCCTGATTATCTGAAGTCTAAATAACAGTGTTACGACGCTTTCGTGAAAATTTTTCCACCGCAATGTCTGCAAGGCGATCTACTAGTCCTGAGTAAGAAAGTCCAGCTTTCTGCCAGAGTCTCGGGTACATAGATATAGGTGTAAAGCCTGGAATGGTATTAACTTCATTAAGTATTGGGCCTCTTTCAGGATGAAGGAAAAAATCCACTCTCGCCATTCCAGAGCAACGCAGCGATAAAAAAACAAGGGCTGCTATTTGTTGCAGTTCAACAACAAGGCCCGCTTCAATATCTGGTTCGTCAATCAATTCAGCACTGTCATTTTGATATTTTTCAGCGTAATCATAAAAATCACCCATAGGTTTTATCTCACCTGGGGGTGAGACTTGAGGAACTAGGTCACCCAGAACAGAGAGTTCTATCTCTCTTCCTTCTATGGCTTCTTCGACAATCACCCATTCGTCATAAGCGAAAGCTTTTTCGAGAGCTCCTTTTAATGAATTATGGTCATTGGCTCTGGAGACTCCTATTGATGATCCTAAATTTGCAGGCTTAACAAAAACTATTTGCCCGAGTTCATTAAATAATTCATAAAGCATTGATTCCATGCCTTCGTTATCTAAATCTTCAAATAGTTTGGAATGTACACTTCGATAAAGTGCTTGTGGAATTTTGTGATGGGTCAGGATTTCTTTTGTGGCAATTTTATCCATAGCTAAAGCAGACCCTAAAACTCCACTGCCTATATAAGGCACATCTACTACTTCGAGTAGTCCTTGAATAGTCCCATCTTCACCTAACGGACCATGTAGAAGAGGGAAAACAATAAGGTTTTTTTCAGAACTAAGTTTCCCCAACTCGATTATGGGATTCCACACCGGACCAGTCGGTTCAAGTCTTTCTTGGAGGTCGTTATTTTTAAGATCTTCAATAGCTTTTTCAGCGAGATGCCAGTTTCCGTTCTTGTCTATACCCACTGGTATGACTTCATAGAGTTCAGGGTTTGCGGCTTCAATCACATGACGGGCTGACACACACGAGACATTGTGTTCAGCGCTACGACCACCAAATAAAACAAGAAGACAACGCTTTGAGTCCATTTTGACATGTTAGGAGAAGAAAAGGTGGAGGTGATGGCACTATATGTTCAAAAGAATTTAAAAATTTGTAAGTGACCCACCTGTCCTACTTACTGCTGAAAGAATGTAAACATGGAATTCACCACTTCACAAATAGCACACGTCACATCTGGCGAGCTAAAAGGTGAAGAGAAAGTAATACAAGTGGCTACACAGGATTCTCGAAAAGTGACACCAGGGTGTCTTTTCATACCACTAATTTCAGAAAGAGATGGTCACATCTATATTGACGAGGCTCTTTCACTAGGTGCTGCAGCGTACTTAACTGAGCAAGAGCCAAAAGAAGGAACATCCATACGCGTCGAGAACACCGCAACTGCTTTGACACAACTCGGCAAGTCAGCGCGCTTTTCATCCCATGTTCCAGTTGTGGGTATAACTGGATCTGTAGGCAAGACTTCGGTTAAAGACATGACAAATGCTGTTCTAAGTCAGCAGGGAGAGGTTCATGCCAGTCTTAATTCTTACAACAATGAGATAGGCGTCCCTTTAACACTCTTAAACGCTCCGGAGAAGTCCTCATTTCTGGTAGTTGAAATGGGGGCTAGAAAAGAGGGGGATATAGAAGAGCTTTCCAAAATGGTCTATCCGGACATCGGAGTTATAACCACTGTCGTCGAGTCTCATACCGAAGTCTTCGGTTCACTTGATTCAATTTCAAATACAAAAGGGGAAATACTAGAACGCCTTCCTTCAGAAGGGTGCGCTGTGCTGAACGCCGATGTTGATGAAGTGATGCGACAGTCTCCAAGAACCCGAGCCCACAAGTTGACATTTGGTCAACTAGGCGAAGTGCGAGCCTCTTCTGTGGAATTTGATAAAAATCTGAAACCATCATTTGTGATGGAGACTCCATGGGGTAGATCTGAAATTAAATTAAATGTTGCTGGTGAGCATATGATTCCCAATGCTTTGGCAGCTGCATCTGTAGGTTTAGCTTCGGGGCTACCACTCGAGGCGGTGGCTGAAGGTTTGAGTCGCGTCGAGCTATCACCATTAAGAATGGAAATAGCCACTGGTCTTAATGGAACAACTGTGATTAATGATACGTATAACGCAAATCCGACTTCGATGAAAGCAGCGATAGATTCTTTGTCGCTACTTCCCTGCAATGGCAGGAAAATAGCCTTCTTGGGTCTCATGGCTGAATTAGGAGAGAAAACCTCCATGGCGCATATAGAAGTAAAAAGACATGCCGAAGAATTAGGAATCGAAGTGATAGCGGTTGAAACTGAACTCTACGGTGATCCACGAGTTGTCAATTTAGACAGTGTCTTAAATGAAATTGAAGGTATGCGACTCGATAAAAATGATGCACTTTTATTTAAAGCGAGTCGCGTTGTCGGACTTGAAGAAGTTGTCAAAGAAATAATTATTTGAAATTTTTTGACAATTAAGAACTTCTGTTTCGGACTCTGTAGCGACAAATGAATTGTCGATTTCATTTGTGATGTTTATTATGTTACACATGGAAACGTTTCCAAAAAACTTATACTGGATCTATGATTCATTTAAAACTTGCCATTTGTTATGGCCAACATTAGTTAATTAGAGCTGTTTATGGATAAAAATGTAAGAGAACATTTCACAAAGATCGATTTTAATACTCAAGATAATTTGTCGACACTTAAGAATGTAGAAGAGCGAATTCTTTGGCTGTCGACAAGAATGATTGACTGGGCAAATAGAAGGGATGACGTCGACGTAAAAGTCGGTGGACATCAAGCTTCTTCAGCATCAATGGTTTCGATTATGACGGCACTGTGGTTTGCTTACATTAATGGTGATGACAAGGTTGCCGTTAAGCCTCATGCTTCTCCTGTTTTTCATTCGATTAAATATTTAACTGGAGAGTTAGACAAATCGTATTTGTACAGGCTGCGTGAATTTGGTGGCCTACAGGCGTACCCATCTAGAACTAAAGATCCTGATGTCTTCGACTACTCAACTGGGTCAGTGGGATTAGGAGCAGTTGCACCTCTTTTTTCAGCTGCTACAAATCGTTATGTTCAGTCCCATTTTGGAGATGCTCCATCTTCACGCTTTATTTCAGTAGTTGGAGATGCCGAGTTGGATGAAGGAAATGTTTGGGAAGCTATTTGTGATCCGATTACGCGAGGCCTTTCTAATTTCACGATGGTCGTTGATCTGAATCGACAGAGTTTAGATCGTGTTGTACCTGATATGACTGTCAATCGTTTGAAAGGGTTTTTCTTAAATGCAGGCTGGCAAGTTCTCGAAGTTAAATATGGCAGGAGATTGCTGGAGGCTTTTGATAAGCCAGGAGGTGATGCTCTTCGCTTTTTAATTGATTCAATGCCTAATGAGAGGTATCAGTCCCTTTTTTCGTATGACGGTAATAAGTTACGTGAAGAACTTTTGGAATCTTCTGAAATTGACCTTCAAAATCTCTTAGACTTATATGACGATTTGGAGCTGCGTAGTCTAGTAACTGATTTAGGTGGCCATGATCTTGGATTACTTATTGACACTTTTAAACGTTGTGACGATGAACAGGAAAAACCTAGTGTGGTGTTCGCTTACACAATCAAGGGTTGGGGTCTACCTATGGCGGGACATCCACTGAACCATTCTGCACTGATGTCGTCAGATCAAATTGACCAGTTCCGTTTAGACGTTGGTTTGACTGTTGATACAGAATGGGATCGTTTCTCTCCAGATTCAGCTGAAGGCAAATTGTGTGATTTGGTCGGATCTGAAATAAATAATGTTAAACCTAGAAAAAAAGAAGAGATTCCGGTTCCTCACTCTGTTGCCGCTCCTTCTGTTAAGGGACAGATTTCTACTCAACAGGCCTTTGGTAGGACATTAGTTAGATTGTCTAGACAAGAAGATTTGAGTAAAAAGATCGTGACAGTTGCTCCTGATGTAGCGACTTCCACGAATTTGTCGGGCTGGATTAACAAGAATGGTGTCTTCTCAGATTCTGAACGAGAAGATTTTACAACTACCGACGAAGCCATTAAGTGGGTTTATGGGCCTCATGGTCAACATATTGAACTCGGCATCTCTGAAATGAATCTGTTTTTACTTTTGGGCCAATTGGGTCTTAGCCATGAGCATCATGGAGAGCAATTATTGCCAATTGGTACTGTTTATGACTGTTTCATACCAAGGGGACTAGATGGGCTCATCTACTCTTTATACAATGATTCTAATTTCATAATTGTAGGAACTCCGTCTGGTATCTCTTTGTCACCGGAAGGCGGCGCACACCAGTCGACGATTACGCCTTCAATAGGACTCGAATTACCTGGCATAGTTTCTGTCGAACCAGCTTTTGCCGCTGAAACTGATTGGCTTCTTTGTGAAGCAATTAGACAGTTGATGTTACCCGATGGAAAAAGTTTCTATTTGCGTTTAAGTACTAGACCGATAGATCAGAGTTTGTTTGCGTCTGCAGTTGAGAATTATGGGGTTGATGATCTCCGAGAGATGGTTCTAAAAGGTGGTTATAGACTGATTGAAAGAAACTCTTCTGCTGATTTTGGCGTCAATATTGTTACCACAGGTGTGACTGTTTCAGAAGCAGTATCTGCTGCTGAGATTCTGGCCTTAGAAGGAATTGGTGTAAATGTAATTCAGGTTACAAGTCCAAATATTTTGTATGAGAACTGGAAAGATAGTCTTTCCACTGTTCAACGATTTGATCAATCCGATGCTTCAGAAGCTTATTTACACGAGTTAATCCCAAGGCTTGAAAGAAAAAGGCCGGTTATATCTGTTCATGACTCTGCAAGTCATTCACTATCTTGGATAGGTTCGGCCTTAGGTGTAGTCCAAGTTCCTTTGGGAGTGGATCGCTTTGGAGAGTCTGGAAGAGTTGAGGAACTTTTTGAAGCCGCAGGTATTTCAACAGACAGTTTGGTTGAGACTGCCAAAAGTTTAAGAGAAAGATTTTCTAGCGATTGATCAGAATTCAATTATGGTTCTTACAGTATCACTTTGGCCAACAGATTTGAGTGCCTCATTTATTTGATCGACAGTTTTAGTCGATCTAGTTAAGTGGTCTGTAAGAATTTTTCCAGACCTGTAAAGACTAAAGACTTCTTTGATATCGGTGGGAGTGAAACCTCTAGATCCGTGAATGCTTGATTCACTCCAAATCATTTCTGTTGATGAAAGTTGGAAAGGTTCCGTGCAGGCGCCTACTAGCACTAACCTGGTTCCCACTCCTACAGTTTCAAAAGCAGTCCTGTCTGTCTCTGAAGAGCCAACGGTTTGTATTACTATTTCAGGCCCCGGCCCAGTTAAATCTTTTATTTTCTTCACACATTCAGAATCTGCAGTAATGACCTTGTCTGCTCCCATCTCTTTTGCAAGAGAGAGTTTTTCCTGTGATCGGCTTACAGCTATAACATTGCAATCAAAAAGTTTCGCAATTTGAACAGCGTTGGAACCTATGCCACCAATTCCCCAAACAACAACGGTTTCGTTCTTTTTTGCTTTAGCAATTGTTTTGAGAGCGTGGTACGGCGTAGCGACTGCATCAGTGAGAACAGCAATATCTAATAGATTGTCAGATTCTTCAACAGGTATTACGTTTCGAGCAGGCACTATAACAGATTCTGCAAAAGCGCCATTGAACTCTACTCCCATTCGTTTAAGGCTTAAGCACATATTTACTTTTCCGGACATACAAGGTTTACATTTAGTGCAATGATCTATGTAATAGATAGCTACAGGTGTTCCTATAGACACTGTGTTAACGTCTTTTCCTACAGCATCCACTGTTCCGGAAGCTTCGTGCCCGGGAATAACTGGTAAGACGGCGGGAAAACCACCCTTACTCAAGAGAACGTCGCTACCGCACACTCCGCAAGCGGAAACTTTAACCCTTACTTCTTCTGGGCCTGGTGAGGGAGTGGCGATTTCCTTTACTTCTAAAGGAGAATTGTAGGTATTTAGTACAGCGGCTTTCAAGATTCACCCCGCCCCAGGTAGTCCTATTGATCCTGCATCTGGAAGTTCTGGAGATTCGAAATTAGATGATCCGAAAACTTCAGGTTTTTTACGACCGACTCTTACATATACCTCTTCTGGTGCTGTTGTGGGGTCTTTGTACATCGTCCATTGACATTTTTGCCTATTTCCTGGATCGCGGTCAGTATCCGGATATACAGGTGGGTCTATTACTCTTACTGGGTAACCGAACCGGTCAATCGGCATTTCTTCCATTAAAACTATGCAGTGTGCACAATAAAGGCATACACCTTTTTGGTAGTGATTCCAAGGTGCTTCTTCTTGTGATACGCCCCAGTTGTAAGGTTCTTCCATTCTGGGGGGAGTGCCTTCTATCCAGTCGCCACGAACTGTTCTATGACCGGAACCACAAGGGTCGAATCTGACAATAAATTTATCATCTTCTTCAATTAGTTCGAAGTCACCGGTTCGTTCTGGACCAACTAAGTGGCCTCGCATTGCTTCACAGGCGACAAGCATGAGTGTTTCTAAGGCTTCGTCCCAAGGGTATTTGTCGATATCGAATTTTTGATATCGCCAAGAAAAGAGCGGCAGAAGTAGTTTTTGAAACATGTCGACAATACCTTGACCGCCAAAGCGATCCTGTATTTCTGACATAAGTCCGTAAGTATGATCTACATCACGGTCATGTGTTTGTCTCCAAGTCTCCTTCATTAGTTCTAGCGTCTCTAAAGCTTTTAAGCTTTCTTTACGATAGATATTTGCCAGCAAGTCTCTTTGCTCATTCTTATATAGATCCCAGTTGCGATGAGGGTTCCATTTTTCTCCGTTTGGAAGTATTAGCTTTGAAGTGATCTCATCATCAATTGTGTTAAGCGTGTCTCGATCGACACCTTGCTCGAGTAAAAAATTTCGCAAATCATTTATCCATTGACGGTAAAGGCTGAAACAAACATTTGCTTCATCAGTAAAATAGTCAGCCAGATCAGCTGCATGATCCCAATTTTCGTTAGTAATTGCTTCCTGTATTTTTCTATAAGTGGAAATTTTTTGGTCTTCCCATGCCCCGAGCCTTACTCGACGTTGAAGCATTTCAGAGAACTCAATAGTCGTTTGGTTCATTCAGTTTCCCCCTGTTTATTATTACGGTTTTCAACTATTAGCACTGGTAACGATTCCAGTCTAATATCTTTCTAAAGTTATGAAAAATCGTCTCTCTTCTCGTAAGTTGCAACGAAAAAGTTCTGTTGCAGTTTTATTCCCATATTGGACTTTTTGGGAATCTACTCTCGACGCAATTAAGTTCAGAAAAGAGCGAGAAACAATTCTTGATGAAGTTTCAGAATTTCTTTATAACAACGAATATCAGGTTATTAGATTCCCTTTCGTTGACTCTCCAGAGATTGGAAAGTCCATAGCAGATCAATTATTGACAAGTAATCTGGATGCTGTCTTGATTGTCCAAACGATGGCAGTACCAACGTCACACCTTTTGCCTGTGATCGAGAGTTTGCCTGGAGTGCCGATTTTAGTTTGGGCATTACAGAACTCTCTATCCCTAGATGATGATTTCAGCGAATCGGAAATCACATCCTTAGGTTCAACTGTTGGTACACCTATGCTTACTAATTTTCTTAACCGAAAAGGTCGTATGCACAGAGTTATTTTCAACTCAAATCAAGAAAATGACTATTCTGAAGTGCTTGAAGAGTTAGAAATTGCTACTGTCGCCGGTTCCTTAAAAAGTGCGAAACTTGCACGTATAGGTGAAGCTATCTCTGGTTATTTTTGTGTGGATGCTGAAAGCAATGAATTGCAAAATGCACTTGGATTAGAAGTAGTAGAACTTACCGCTGAAGATTTTGCATCAAGTTATCAGGAGGTCGAACAAGAGCAGATTGATTTATTAGCCAGTGAATCAAAAGAATATGTAGTAAGCGAAGATCTCGAAACTTTTAATCAAACCATTCGAGCAGCGGCAGCTTTAGAAAATATTGACAAAAAATATGCGATTTCTATGGGTGCAATGAACTGTCATGTAGATGAGATCAGATTTTCTAAGGAAATTGGAATAGCACCATGTTTTGCGTTAGGAAGAGAAACTGGAAGAGGAGTGCCTTGGAGTTGTTCAGGTGATGTGATCACAGCGGTAGCGATGTACGTTGCACGTGCTTTAGGCGGTGCAGCTTTGTATCACGAAATTGAAGCGCTTGATTTTGAAACAGGAGAATTTGTTATTGCTAATTCTGGTGAACATGATCTTTCTTGGTGCCGACACGGGGATGTGCCTCTATTGCAAGCAAATCCTTGGTTTGCAAAAGACGAGTTAACTGGGGGTTCTCTATGCTTTGATTTGCCACCAGGAGAGGCCACATTAGTTGCCTTTACTCCATTTCATAACGAAGTAAGTGGTTATCGCTTTGTGGTCGCGGAGGGTAACATTACCGAAAGGAGTTTCAGTAGTAGTCCTACTGTCGGTGGCGCATTTAGATTTTCTGGTAATTTGTCTCCTGCTGAGAGTTGGCTTAATTGGGTTAATGCAGGTGTGAACCATCACAGTGCAATAGCTCCTGGACATCTAGCGAACAAAGTTAAGAAAGTTGCTGAATATTTAAACATTGGCTTTGTTGAAATTACGGAGACTCACTAAACGAATTTAACTTCTATACCTAATGCTGCCGCGGCTGTATTAATTGCCTTTCTCTTGACACCGGGGATTAATGCGGCATGATGGGTGGCTCCCATGTCACACCATTGTGCATAGCTTTTTTTCACTTCCCCTGAATTAAAACGAAACATACCGTTAGGTCCTTCCATTCCTGTGTGGCGAGAATCAATTATTTCTCCTTCAGCCACTATTAATCGCCAACTTTCTTGTGGCTTGGAAATAGGCGTCAAACTTAACAGAGTTGAAGGTCCTTTTTTAATATCAAAAGCGACTGCAACACCGGGGCCATTTTCGCCCATATAGTGATCTTCGGGTAAGAGAGTTATCTCTTCTTTGCCTCCATGTATAGAAGTGTCGCCTTCTCCACCATTTGCAACCAATAACCAATTTTCTTCTATATCTAATTGATAAAGTTCGCAGTATAAAGAAGAGCCTGAAATTTCTTTACCTATTGTTAGTGCTATGCCTGCAGGTAGATCTCCCGTACATGCAAATGAAAGATTTTTTTTTGCTAGTTCCGTGACTGCTAAACAAGCTGTGACCCCTATTTCTGGATTAAATCTAAATACATCTCCATGACAGTTGAATGCTCCACCTCTGATTTGGTTTTTGGTGCATATTTCTTCGATCGCTAGAGTCAGACGTGTTGAATTTTCGAGCGTTTCATCATCTAAACCTTTAGTGGAAAAGTCAGATCTAATTTTTTTACTTCTTAGGTTTATTTTCTCTTTACTAATTTTTTTGTATTCGCGATTTAGTATGTTTTTGTTTATCTCCACTGTGTTCACATTTAAGTTGTCGAGATCCGACAATGATGCTTCAACATCTATATAGCCTTTAATAGGTTTACCGATGATTAAGAAGTTGTTTCCAGTGACACTTTTGGCCGCAGAAATGCCTTTGAATATACTTTCAAGTTCATCAGATAAGTCTTTATTGTCTAGAGTGCCAAGCACGGAAGTGAACCGCCGGTCGTTTCGTGCCAAGACATTTGTAAACATTACGAGTCCGACTGGAAGGCTTCTTTTTGTTGCTTGTTCAGTGTCATAATCATCTGGAACATTAGAATATTCTTGAGCTGCTAGAGCGACAATAAAAGTTTCTGGAATGTCTTTTACAGCTATCCAGCCATAACTCGGTGGTGCGGCCATGGATGGAGCGAAAACAATTAGATCGAGTTCAGCCTCTTTAAAAATTTTAGCCGCGGATTCTGCCTCCTCTTCTGAGTCGATAAGTCCAGGAAAAGTGACATCACCAAACTGGTCAAGAAAGGCTTTTACTTCGTTAGTGTACTTTTCCCGACTTTTTCTAAAGTCACCAGGCATAGCGTCATCAAATAAGCCAAAATACACAGAAAGTAGACCTATTTTTAATCGCATATTTTCTCTTTTCTTACATAAATAAAATAAACTGGAAACGATTCTGGCACAAACCGTAAAGATTTATATTTGGATACAAGAAAAGAGTGGATTAGTGGGACTTAAAGTTGGCATAGCTAGAGGTGATATTACGCCTGATCTGCCGATTGATTTGGTTGGTTATTCTCGAAGAGCTGACAGCGTCGACGAGGTAAGAAGGCCACTTTTGGCAACAGTTTTAGTTCTGGATGATGGTTCTACTCGCCTGGCGATTGTTGCAATTGATATTCTCGCTCTTGATCATAAAAGTTCAATAATGTTTCGAGAGCTTATTGCTAATGAAATAGATTGCAAGGCAGAAACAGTAATGCTTAATTTCAGTCATACCCATGCTGGTCCGCAGGCTGTTGCCGATTCGATAAAGATCGGAGGAAGACAAACTAGTTTGTCTAAGAATGAAATTTCATTTATTGAATCCCTCCCAAAGAAGATTAAAAAAATTGCAAATGAGGCAGCTGATCAGATGGTTGATGCAGCGACGGCTTCTGCTATTGGTTCCGTAAATTTAACTGTCAATCGCCGTGAACGTTCACCAGAGGGTAAAACGATTTTGGGCTGGAATAAAGAAGGCTTATGTGATCAGGAAGTTGGAGTAATTAGAATTGACAGTCTCGAAGGCTCTAATTTGGCTGTGATTGTGAACTTTGCATGTCATCCCGTCGTGGTAGGACCAGAGGACCAAGCTGTAAATTCGGATTTTGTAGGTCCAATGAGGGATTTTGTTGAATCCTATTATGGAGGAACTTGTATATTTTTACAGGGTGCTGCAGGAAATATCTTACCGATTGAAGGATTCTTTGACCATGAGGGGCCTGAAGTAGTTTTCGGAAAACGTTTAGCAGCAGAAGTGATTGCTGTATCAGCTGATTTGCAGCCAGTAGCGATGGCTATTGAGAAAGTAAATTATGGTTCTGTAACGCCTATATCGCTTTACAGAAAAACTCCGGAAGACAAAGAAAGTACTCAAAGTATTTCTTCTTTTGCTATGACTGTAGATCTTCCTTTAAAAAAGTTGCCAAAGAAATTAGAGATTCAAGCTGAAAAGGATCAGCATTTAGAGGTTTATAACTCTGCAAAAAATGATGGCGCTTCTTCTGAACAACTTAACCCAATTGAATATCATATTAATTGGGCTGATTACGCTTTAGAGCTTTTGGAAAAAGGCTGGGATTCGCAGTATGTGCCTGCTTTCTTACAAGTTTTCAGGATTGATGAAACCGCAATTGTAGGTATTCCAGGGGAACTTTTTTCTGAAATCGCGATCAAAATAAAAAGCTTCCTGCCGTCAAAAAACATACTTGTCGGTGGATACACGAACGGTGTAATTAGTTATTTGCCCACTGCAGAAGAGTATAAATATGGAGGCTACGAGTGTGACTACGCGCATCACTCATGGGGTCTTATCGAACAAGTGGCGCCTGAAACTGAGGGCCTTCTCCTTGACGCATCGTCGGTTATGTTAGAAGAAGTTTGGAACCAAGACTCAGTCTAAGTGCCAGACCTCGTCCGCCCAAAAAAGGTCACCATTTTCGTCAGTTAGCTCTAATATTATGTCCTCAAACCATTCTGACCATTTGGCATTAACTTCAGTGTCGCCGATTTTTCCGAAAGCTGTTTCTATATCTGGATGACACTCAACGTATGCGATCACTTTATTTCCATGCCTAAATAGGGAATAGTTTTTTAGACCAGCGTCCTGTATGGCTTCAACGAGTTCTGGCCAAATTTCATCGTGCCTTTTTTTGTATTCATCTGCTTTGTCAGGATAAATCTCAAAAGTAAAGCAAGCTCTTTCCATTTTCTGTCCTTTTATTGGCAACGTTTCCAAAGATATTAAAACACAAAGATGCTTTGAAGAAAAATTAGGTCGAGATTGTAAGAATTATCCCAATGCTTACTAGTAAGACTGCGAATAGGCTTCGAGATGAAGGGAAGTGCCTATAATGCAAACTCTCCCAAACCAATAAAAATATTGGTGTTGTTGACATCATGGTTTGAACCATTGTGGGACTGCCTCGTTCAACGGCAAGTATCGATAGCGAAAAACCAGTTGCTACAAAAAGAGATCTGATTGCAATAAGGGGTATTTCTTTTCTGGATAGCCCTTTTGGAGGTACGCACACAATAAATATAAGTCCTGCGATTAGCGTTCGAATCGAATAAATTTGCACGAGGCCTGCTCCTTCATCGAGGAGTTGACGTGATAGTACGGTTATTATTCCACCGCCGATAGATGCAGTTGCGCCAGCAAGTATCATCTTTAAACCGTTTAGCTCAGGAAAAGAATTGTTGAGAGCTATCAATACTCCTGCAATTACGAAAATTGCTATAAGAGACTCCAACCAGTTAAAAGTCGACGGTAAAAGTAAAGCTGAACCTAGTGCCGCGGCGATAGGGCTAGTTGCTTGGGCTGTTGTCGTAGCTGAAGCAGAGCCGTAAGTAAAAAGTTCAAAGACCCCAAGTGCAGTCATGCATATTGTAAAAATACTTATTACCGTCAGGAAAATTATTTTTGGAGACCATTCCCAATGGGTGACTGTTGCTAAAGGGAATATAAACAGTGAGTTAAATGCGAAAAGAGGTCCTATTAGTTGTTTGGGGGGAAATCTCAAGACTAAATGCCTAGTCAACGCGGAACCGGCAGCTGTAGCAATGGCGGCTAAGAGAGCAAGGATAGTAGGATCCATATTTGGAAACGTTACCGTAAAAAATACTTTTGGGAGAGGTGGGTATGTCAGGTCTTATTTGGTCAGAAAATTTGAATAAGAGGGTTCGTTCAGACAGTTGGCTCGAACAGTCAGTATCGACAGTAAAAAAAATTGAAGATTGTATAGAAGAAGGAAATTCAGAAATGGCTGCTCAATTAGTTGACTATTTTATGGAGGAGGCAAAAGTTTGTCACTTGATTTATTTGAGTTGGTTCTCCAGTTTTTCCGAATGGTTGAATGATCGAGAAACACCTGATGAGAAATTTCAAGAGATATACGAACTTCTTGCATTCCCCGATGGTGAAATTTTTGATGCAGGAGCTGGCGTACCAGAGAACCGTTGGTCCATTCTCGGTTCTGAAGCAGGTTCTTTGGCAAACGAACTGAGGGGCGGTGTAATAGAAAATGAGATTGGTATAGGGCGACTCTCTTCCTTGCGTGAGTCTTGGAGGCAATTGCATGACCGTTGGGTCGATCTTTTATCAGCTCTTATGACATTGACTGCCGAGAGAGAAGGTGAGGATGGCCTTGAAGCGATGTATAGAAACGCTCTTGAGCCTTACATAACTGAACGATATATGGTTTACGACTTGAGAGAAACAAGTTATGCGGAGACTCTGGAACGGAACCTTTATACAAGCTTCGAAGCAATGAGAGGTCATTTATGTGGACCGGAAAGGCGAGGCGATATTGAATTTCAGGAGCATTCTGACCGCTGGGAAATGAAATTTGATCCTTGTGCCTCAGGTGGCCGAGTTTTGAGAGGTGACCCTATTGAAGAGACGGGTTCACGCTGTGAGCCTCCATATTCTTTTGGTGTAACCCATGAAGAACATGATTGGGCTTGGAATAAGAAGGGTGTTTGTTATTACTGCGCGCATTGCTGTTTAGCTCTTGAACGGATTCCGGCTGAACGTTGGGGTCATCCAGTTCGTGTTGTTGATCCGCCTTTGTATCCGCAGGATGTCGGGGGAGAGGATGAGAAAAAATGCACTTGGACTATTTATAAGACACTCGAAGATATCCCCAACAGTGTTTATGAGAGGATTGGCCTAAAAAAACCAATTAATTGAGTTTCAAGTTAGTCGATTAAGAAGCCTCCATTAATATCCATTACCTCTCCGGTGATGAAGGAAGAAGATTCAGACACAAGAAAGAGCACAGCTCTAGCGACATCACTGGCTTCACCCAGTCTTCCAACAGGTATTCTGTCTGCCAAATCTGCAATTCCTTTCACCATGTCTGTATTAATGAGTGCAGGTGCAAGGGCGTTAGAGGTAATACCGTAAGGCGCGTACTCGGTTGCTATTGCCTTGGCTAAAGCATGTACGCCTGCTTTGGAAACGCCATAGGCTGCAGTATCTTTTGACCCACCAGTCTTTCCTACTTACGATCCGTCCATACCGATTTTCTTTCATTCCAGGCAAGGCTCTTTTAGAGCAGAGAAATGCACCGGTTAGATTGACGGCAAGCATTTGATTCCATAGTTCAATAGAAGTTTCCGCAATCGGAGTAATTTTGAAAATTCCTGCATTATTTACCAGCAGTTCGACAGATCCAAAGGCACTTTCAATATTTGTAAAAGCATTTTCAATACTTTGGAGGTCCGTAACGTTACATTGAAAAAATTTTTGTGATGATGATTCCGTAAAAGAGTTTGGTTTATCTAAATCTAGGTATGCAGTTTTAGCACCATTTGCAACTAGTAAATCTGCGATATTGCGCCCGATGCCCTGAGCAGCACCAGTCACAACTGCTGTTCTGCCAGAGACTCCTTCAACTAGTTGCATTTTTTCATACTTTTTTCTAAATATTCGAACAATTTTGACAGAAAATAGACTTCATTATAACCTCATGGAAACGATACCAATTTTATGTTAGGAGATGATGACTGATGAGCAAAGTCAGGGTCGGAATTATTGGAGCTGGATCTTGGGCGGCTAGTAATCACATACCTGTATTAAAGGAAAGAGATGACGTAGAGCTTGTAGTTGCATGTCGAAAGGGTGAAGAGCCCCTTGCCTTATTGAAAGAACAATTTGGATTTGAATATGTAACAGAAGACTATAAAAGTGCCCTGGACCATGATTTAGATGCAGTGGTTATCGCAAGTCCTTCTGGGTTCCATTTTGAGCATGCGAAAGCAGCACTCGAATCCGGAGCTAACGTGCTTTGTGAGAAACCTTTCACCATAGACCCTGACGATGCTTGGGAGTTAGATCACCTTGCTAAGAATTTAAATCGTGAAATCCTGCTTTCGTTTGGTTGGCATTATCGCCCTATAGGAGTTCTAGCCAAAAAACTTATGGAAGAATATGGAGTCGGAAACATTCAGCATGTGATGGTCGCCATGGGTTCTGCTACCCGTGAGTTGCTCAAAGCAACTGGAGATTACGAAGGTGCAGCTGCTGACTTCATGCCTGACTGGGATACATGGACGGATCCACGACTTTCAGGAGGCGGATACGCACCTGCTCAATTGAGTCATGCGATGGGTCTAGCTCTTTGGTTGACAAATGATCGGGCTTCGCAGGTTTTTGCTTTTATGAATAATGAAGATGCAAGAGTGGATTTACATGATGCTATTTCGATTCGATATGTGTCCGGAGCTACTGGAACTTTAAGTGGCGCCAGTACACCTTCTGCTGCAAATGCAGTTGAAGAAGAAGATGCACCTTGGTCTCGGCATCAATTGCAAGTCCGGATTTATGGTGACGAAGGACAGCTTATTGCAGATTTAGAAAGAGATTTCTTGTGGATTTTCAGGGAGGACGGAATGGATGAAAAAGTTAATTTGCCTGATCACGCGGGATTGTATTTATGCGACGGACCACCTTCCACTTTAGTTGATTTAACTGTTGGGAACGATGCAGTTAATCGATCTCCTGCTGATTTGGGTGCTCGTACAGTTGAGGTAATCTCAGCAGCTTATGAAAGTGCTAGCAGCGGTTTACCGGTATCAGCTTTTGAAAAGTAAATGCGTGTAGGTGTCGATAGCTATTCTTTTCATAGGTTTTTTGGTGAACTTCGAGCAGGTGAAGATGGAGTAGAAACTTCTTGGAATACTGTTGATTTTATTTCTACAGTTAAAGAAATGGGAGTTGATGGTATAAGTCTTGAAACTTGTTTTTTTGAAAATGAAAAAGATATATGGAATGATCTTGAGGATATTTCGAGACAAGGGGACATAGAACTTGTTATAGCTTGGGGACATCCTTATGGACTAGAAATGGGTCTTTCAAGAGATGCTTTTTTAGAAATCCAGGAAACCATCTCTAGGTCAGCAGATGCTGGTATTTTTCTGATCCGAATAGTTATAGGTACCTACATCCATTGGAATAAAGAGCACCCAAAAGAAACCGTTGAGCGGACAGTGCCTATATTGGTTGATTTATGCAATCAGGCAGAAAGATTAGGCGTAGAGATTGCTGTAGAGACTCATTGTGATTTACCGGTGAATTACTTGTTAAAACTTTTAAAGAGAGTGAATTCTCCTTCACTGGGAATTGTTTTAGACACAGGGAATATTGTCAGAATTGGGGAGGATTTACAAGATTCAACTCGTCTACTAGCGCCCTATGCGAAGATGGTCCATGTGAAGGACTTGATCATGGATAATGCACCTATTGGAGATCCTGGAGGGCTATGGCTTTCTCCTTCAATTGGAGAAGGTGACCTTGATATAAAGGGTTGTCTTACTCAACTATCAAATATTGGTTTTGAGGGTATGGCATGTGTTGAAATAGGTTCCATACCTTCTGGTTGTGATGAAGTTCAAATGGTGCGAAAGGGGATCGACTGGTTGCGAAAAGCCGGAATATAGCCTTTTAATTCAAAGGCTTTATTGATTCTCTAATATGAAAAGTTGTTGGCAATTCGATTATCCGAGATACAGGAGTATCAGAGTTCATTTGATTAACTAGTAGAGATGCAGCGGATTCACCCATTTTCGAAGTGTCTCTTGCAATTACTGAGATTGGGGGGTTGTGTAGTTCAGTTAGGGGAACCTCATCACAAGAGACTAATGATATGTCTTCACCTACTTTTAAGTTTCTCTGTTTGAGTGCTCTTAAAACTCCTAGAAGAAGCAGATTACCTCCGCAAATTATTGCTGAAGGAGGGTCAGGACTTTCCAGTAAAGAATGCGTAATATGCATGCCCTCTTCCGGGGAGTATCTAACGTGGCGGGATAATAAATTATCGTAGTTTGCTTTACTAGTTTTAAATGCTCTCTTAAAACCCATTGCCCGCTCTCTGTTCACACGCATAGAATCGGGACCGGTGATCAATGCTATTCTTTTATGATTCATCTTTATTAGATGTTCGACAGCAATTTTCAGTCCGTTTGAATGATCTGAGAAAATTGCAGATAGTTCAGGCATTTCTGATACTTCACGATCAATAAGAACTATTGGTACCTTAATTTTAGAGAGTTCATTGTAAATATCATTACTTCGATCATCAGCAACTGTAAGTATAAGTCCGTCTACGCGCCTTTGTTTTAGGAGTCTTATCATCTCTATATCACGACGTGGATCCGATTCAGAGTTCGCAAGTATCATTGAGTAGCCGGAAAGGTCAAGAGTTCTTTCCGCTCCCCAAGCAATATCTCCGTATAGAGGATTTGATATATCAGAAATTAGGAATCCGACGGTTTTTGTACTTCCACTTCTTAAACTCGATGCCAGAAGATTTGGCTCGTATCCGAGTTCTTCGCAGGATGCTAACACTTTTTGCCGCATTTTTTCTGATACATCATCGTGACTGTTTAGAACCCGTGAAACCGATGAAAGCGCAACATTTGCGTGTAAAGCGACTTCCTTCATTGTCAATCTACTCATCGAAGAATTCCTTGCAGTAGCAACTGTTTATCGCTCAACAAGGGTAACAGTTTCTGGAACCATTCCAGAAACATTTCCAAAAGAATATCTCCTTGGAAAGAGGTTCCAGTTATATTCTGTATACCCGCTCAGCATTTTCAGAGAAAAGTTTTATTTGTTCGTCACTGCTATATCCCGAAATTAGATTTTTATAAGCATCAATGACTTCCCCATAAGTTGAGTACATTTTGTCAACTGGCCAATTTGTACCAAAAAATGAATTATCGATTCCAAAGATTTCTATACAGGATTCAACCCAGGGTCGTATAGTCTCTAGAGTCCAATTTCTTTCGGCCATTTGGTCGCCCATACCTAGTCCGGAAATTTTGATAAATGCATTCTCGATTCCAGCAAATTTTTTCATTCCATCACGCCAATTCCAGAAATATTCAGCTGTTCGTTCCTGAGGGAAACCAGCATGATCGACTATCAGAATTATATTCGGAAATTTTTTAGCAAGATCAGCTGCTTTATGCATATCTTCCCAAATTACGTCCAAGTCATAAACTAAGTCATACTTTTCTAAGTGTGAGTACCCTCTATGGAAATTTTCATCAACTAGGTAATCACCTTCTGCAAAATCACGCATTCCTCGGAAGTTGGGGTGTTCTGCATGTTCAGCGATAACAGATTCAACACCTTCTTGCTGAAGTCTTGCATCGCCGACTATAGCTAGAGGGTATCCTGTCTTGTCAACCATTTCTTGCAGCCAAATTGTTTCATCAACGGGATTTTCGCTTCCAATTGCTGCTTGTATATGGATGGCCTTGGTTACATTTGAACCTTCTGTATCTTCTATAAATTCATTTACCGTATAACATTTTAATTCTTTAAGTGGCTTAGTGTCTCCCAGGAGTGGATGGATGAAATCATCAGCGAGCCACGCCCAAGTAAGTTTTTCGTGTGGCCTATCCCAAAAATGAACATGTGTGTCAACGAACTGTAATTCAGTCATTTTGCCTCCTATTAACCTGCTTTTATGACTAGGAATAGTTTTATAGAAACGTTTCCATTAATCTTAGGTTATGACAAAAGTTGCTGTGTTGTGAAATTGTGCGGAGAGCCTTTTGCTTCAACAGATAGATAGATAGATAGATAGATAGATAGATAGATAGATAGATAGGTAGGTGTTATTTTATGCGTGTCGCTTTAGTTACTGGTAGCGCTCAGGGAATCGGTCTTGCTGTCGTCAGAAATCTTCTTAACAAAGGATTCAAGGTTTTTGGAGTTGATATAAAGGAACAAAGTACTCCAATTGATGGATATGGCGAAGAAGTTTTCATTCCACTTAGGTTTGACCTTTCGGATTCTAAAGAATGTCGGAGACTGATTGATGAAGTAGGCGAAGTAGATGTACTAGTTAATAATGCTGCGCTTTTGATTGAGAATGAGTTAGACAACGTATCAGATCATGAGTTTGATGAGATAGTTTCGATAAATCTACGGGCACCCTTTGTACTTTCTGTAGCAGTTTCAAAGGGAATGAAAGAGCGAAAATGGGGTCGAATCGTAAACATGTCCAGCGTTGGCGCTCGTACTGGCGGTATTTCACAATCTTGTATATATGCAGCGACTAAAGCTGGATTGATAGCGATAACAAAGAATTTCGCCAGAAATTTAGGACCTTATGGCATAACTACTAATGCTGTAGCACCTGGAGCAATTGCGACACCAATGGCTGTTGAGCAGTCACTCTCTGACGAATCTTTGTTAAAGCGTGTAGTGGAGGCAACTCCGGTAGGTCGTCTTGGGACTGCTGATGAAGCAGCAGCGACTGTGGTTTTTTTGCTGTCTGAAGAGGCTTCTTTCATCAATGGAGTCTGTCTAGATGTCAACGGTGGCTGGGTGATGACGTGACTACAGACCAAGACTCTCCGAATGATTTAGATTTTTCTTCTCTATCGTTAGAGAAAAAGAGTTATGTGCACACTTCTTATGAGTTTGCAAAACCAGATAATCTAGAGAAAGTTCTTTCTGAGTCACCCATAGTTTTCTTACCGGTCGGCTGCGTTGAATATCACGGACCGCATCTGCCTTTGGGTGTTGACATGCTGATTGCAGAAGCTTTTTGCCATAGGACGGCACATGTAACTGGTGGTTTGGTTTTGCCTCCTTTCTGGCTTGCATCGGGAGTCCTGCCTCTACCACACGGGATTGTTATTGATCTTGAATTACTTCGACAAAATATAAGATCAATTTTGACTCAACTAGCTAAAGGAGGGTTTAAGACAATTGTTCTTTTTTCAGGTCATGGAGCATTGGACCACCTCTATGTACTCAGAGAAGAGACTGATCGAATAAATCAAAACTTTGAAGAAGTCCGTGCATTTACGACAGTGTGGAACGAGTTGAATTTTGATCTTGATGGGGACATTCATGATCACGGGGCCAAAGTTGAAACCTCCTACATGATGGAGTTTTTCCCGGATTTAGTTGACCTGATGGCTTTAGAGGATGACCCTGAAGCATCTCATACAGGTGTTTATGGTCCTAATCCCAGATTTACTGCTAGCAGGGAATGGGGGTTTGCTATGGCAGATAATGCAAAAAATAGGCTCGCTGAAGAGGTGCGAGCTCTCCAGCGAGGAGCGAAAGCTGATAGCTGGCGGTTATTGAAGGGTCTTGTCGAACGTTTACAGTCGGGGGATCTGGAAATCGTTGGTGGAACGAGAACTCATAATAAAGATGGTGAAGAAAGAATAATCTTGCATTTTTATAATCCCCATTCACAATCGAAGTACATAACAGGTATAAAAAAGATTCAGATTGATCATGAGGAGGTTGATCTTTCTTCCGGTTTTCTTAAAAACGCAAGTATGGGTGAGGGGCATACAGACACGGAAATCAAAAAATTAGGACCTCTTTCTGGCTTTTATGTGCGACGCGAGCAGGAAATGCTTTTGGAACTATCCAATCTCAGTCTACGATCTGGCTCCCATAGTATTCATGCTGAATTTGATATAGCAGGTGTTGTTAGTGTTCAAGCGGAAGGTAATTTTGTAATTGAATAAATTTCAGTCATTGATGATTTCAAATGGATGAAGTGGATGAGGTCGGTTCACATAATCGAGGTTTGTTAGATCTATTGGAGTCGGGCCGGGTGTATTAGATACAAAAAAACTTTTTGAAATTTTCTGAAAGCCTGATCTAAAAGTTGTATGTGATTTGGCTTGAATCACCTCAGCATCATCTGGTATAAGCCCAGCCGCTTTATATGGTGCTGCGTCAATTAACATTACTGGTTGGTCATGGACGATTATTCTTAAGTTTTCTATTCCTAACAAAGCACATTTGCCTAGGTGTCCTCTTTTCCCTTTCGCCAAAGATGCCTCGTACTCGAGTGTGCCTTCAGGATGGCTCAAAACTTTCGCTATTATTTCAGTTTTTTCGTTAAAAGAATTTTTCTCTCCTGTCCCAAGAGATATTTTTATTTCTTCGTTTACTTTTGTGTCTGAAGCGGTTTGTGCAGCTTCGACATCAAGTATCGTCATCCAGATATGTCGATTGGTGCACTTGAGAGCACTACGAAGTAATTCGGTTGAATCACCTAATGATCCACCTGATGGGCTATCGCCTGCATCTGCTATGACTGCAGGAAGTGGGGCACTCAGAGCTGCAGCCAGTGTTTCGCTCATTGGTTCTAAGTCTGTTATTTCAGTAAAAGCTTTTCTGGATTTCCAGAGGCAATCAGTAATGTTTTCGGCTTCTTTTTTGGCTAAGTTTATGTTTTTGTCTGCTACTACCACTGAGCTCCAAGATAATTCAGGGACATCTCTCCATGGGTGAGAGGGAAAAAATGCAGCTGAGAGAACGTTTTCTTTCTTTTCGGCTATTTCACACATATTCATTAGTGAGCCGAAAGGTTCATAGTTGTTGTCTTGACGGTGAGCGGGTCCAATCATTGGTTTGTAAGACGCATACATAACTGGTTCGATTACTTTATTCATGGTCTGATAAAGAAGCTCAGCAGCCTGCTTACCGGTACGACTTAAATCAATGTGAGGCACCGTTCGATAACCAGTAATAATGTCAGCGTTATTTATCATAAGAGGTGTAATCCCAGCATGACAATCCAGAGAAACCGCTATAGGTTTTTCAGATCCAAGTTTTTGTCTAACTTTTTTTAGCAGGTGACCTTCAGGGTCGTATTCATTTTTTGCAGCTGAGGCTCCATGGAGTGACAAAAAAATACAGGAAATACTTTCCTCTATGCGATCTAGTATTTCTTCTACTATGGTTTTAAAGGCAGTTTCAGATATTGGAGGCCCAGCACCCATCCAGGCTCTGATTGATGGCACAACTTCCCACTCAGCTGTTTCAAAAAAATCCCAAGCGGCGGAAAGTTCGTCTTCTTCGGGCAACTTAGATCGTTTTAAATCTTTACCAATCCATAAACCTGTCTTTTCAAAGTCAGAAAGACCTGTTTGACCAGATGCAAATGTGTTTGCTTCTAATAGAAACTGACCAACGAGAACTCTGGTAGTCATTTGTTTGGTATTTACGCGATGGGTGTTTTAATGTCTTCACCAGCTTCACGGATTAATTGAGCTTGTGTAACTTCACTTGCTTTGTATTTAGAGACTACTTCACCTCTTGAAAGAACATATATAGTGTCGGAAATACGAGTGACTTCCTCTATATCTGATGAGGCGACAAGAACAGCCATTCCTTGATTAGCAAAATTTCTTAGAACTCGATAGATCTCAGCTCTAGCTCCTACATCAACCCCACGCGTTGGTTCAGCCATAACTAGAAGTTTAGATTTTCTATCTAGCCAGCGTCCTAACATTACTTTTTGCTGGTTTCCACCAGAAAGAGTTTCAACTAGTTGAGAACCACCCTTCTTAGCTCTTATATCCAACACAGGGCTCCATTTGTCAAAAACTTTTGCAACCAGAGTTCGAGATAGAATACCGATTTTTGTTAGCCAAGGCCATGAAGCAACGCTGAGATTTTCAGAAAGGGTCAGTATGGGAAGTAAACCTTGCGTTTTTCGATCGACTGGAACATAGCCGATTTGATAATTAGCAATAGCATCACGCGGTGAATTTGGAGGACCTTTCCGGTCATTAATAGTTACAGATCCACTATCTAGTTTTTGAAGACCAAAAATAGTGCTTGTAATTTCTAATGATCCACAGCCAATCCGACCAAAAAGGGAAACTATTTCTTTCTCATGCACGTCTAGGTTTATCTGAGAGAAATGATTTTGAGACGAAGCGTCCTTCATTGTTAAAACAGGTGTTCCAAAAACTTTACTGTCAGAGGTTTTTTCAGATTTTTCCTCAAGGGCATGACCCACCATTGCAGTTACTATGTCGTTACGGTCGAACTCTTCTTTATTACCCTCGGCAACTAGATCACCATCGCGAAAAACTAGAATTCTGTCTGCTATTCTCTCCAGTTCGTCCAACCGGTGGGTGATGTAAATAATTGCCACGCCTTGCTCTCTTAGCTTGAGAATCAGTTCGAAAAGGGCATCACTTTCTTCAGTCGTCAAAGCAGAAGTAGGTTCATCGAGTATCAAAAGTTTTGCTTCTCCTGCTAAAGCACGTGTTATTTCAAGTACTTGTCTTTGAGCCACTCCAAGAGTGTCGACTATGGTCTTAGGGTCTATGTCTACCCCTAGAGTTTGAAGGTTTTTTACTGCCATTGTTTGCATTTTTCGCCAGTCGACGATTCCAGAGGATTTTTTTGGCCAAGAACCGAGTACCAGATTTTCAGCGACTGTTAAATCGGGAGCGTCTGAGAATTCTTGGTAAATTACCTTTATACCAAGACTTGATGAGTCACGTGGATTACTAATTTGCACTTCTTGATCGTTGATTTCTATTTTTCCGGCATCCCGACTGTAATCGCCTGCAAGTATTTTTATAGCTGTTGACTTTCCGGCTCCGTTTTCGCCTAAAAGGGCAAGCACTTCACCTCCATTGACAGTTATATCTACACCATGGAGTACTTCTATTCCTCCAAAACTTTTTCTTAGCCCGCTGGCCTTTAGTTTGAAGGTTTTGAATTCTGGAGTTTTGTCGTTCACTCTGCTCCGCCTAGACGTAGCCTCACTTGGTCTAGTCCCACTGCGGCGATTAGTACTGTTCCCGTTGCTATATCTCTCCAGAATGATGAAATGCTAAGTAGTGTTAATCCGTTTTGGAGAACACCGAGTATCAAAAGACCTAGCATGGTGCCTTGCATCGTACCTCTTCCGCCTTTAAGGCTTGCTCCTCCTAGAAGTATTGCGGCGACTGCTTGTAGTTCTAATCCTGTAGCTGTATTGGGGTTGGCGGCATTAAGTTGTGAAGCAAGAACAAGACCCCCTAGAGCTGCTAGTAGGCCACTTAGGCAAAACATTATAAAAAGAGATGGTTTCTCTCTTATGCCAGCAAGACGTGCAGCTGCAGGGTTACTACCTATCGCAAAGATCGACCGACCGAATTGTGTGTATCTTGCGACGAAGATTCCGATCAGGCAAACGACGAGGAATATAATTATTTGAACTGGTATCCCTCCCACTCTGTCAGTAATGAAATCGATTTCTTTGTTCATTCTGTGTGACTGTCCACCAGAGCTCATTCGCGCTACTCCACGTATTGCCTGCATGGTTCCGAGGGTCACAATTATTGATGCGATTCCGCAATACATCGATAGGAAGCCATTTATTGCACCAACAGCTAATCCAAGACCAAGTGCTGCAAGTATTCCAATAAAAGCCCCATGATCAGTAGCGGTCATAGCAACAGTTACTGCTGATAAAGCGGCAGTGCTAGCTACGGAAAGATCAAAATTTCCTGAGATTAGCAGAAAAGTTCCAGGGACTGCCATAAGTCCAAGAACAGCAACAGACATTAGTAAATTTCGGACATTTAGTACAGTTAGAAAATAGGGGCTACCTTGCCAGAAAATTGTTCCTAAAACTAGTAATGCAAAAATGAGTACGAATTCAGGTGGAGACTCAGCAAATCGTCTAAGGAGTTTAAAGCTTGCAGGTGGGGTGTCTTCAACTCGTCCCACAGTGTCTTTTATTTCCTCTGTCTTTTGATCGTTTGACATAGTAACTCCCGTTAATCGTCCACAAGATATATCACATTTATTAAAATGTTTTAAGCCGGGCTAAAGCACATTGGCTTCAACCCGGCTTAAAATTATTTCTGATTATTTCTAACTACCTGGAGGATAGTAATCGTCGATGTTGTCTGCTGTGATCAATAGATGCTCGAGCAGTAGTGGATCTTCTACGTCTATTCCGTTAATCATTTTCATGATTGCTGGCACAACGTATGTTCCGTAATTCTCTGGGAAGTATGCGGTGGATCCTATGTAGTGACTGTTGGTTCGGATTGTGTCGTGAATGGTTGCATCTGCACCTTGACTTCCGTAAATCACTTGATCTTCAATACCGAGTTCTTCTGCAGCGGCCAAGGCGGCTAGGCCCATATCGTCGTTAAGGCTAACTACTGCGATGTTCTTGCCTGGGTTGGCTGTGAATGTGTCCAGAGCAAGAGGGAAGGCGCTATCGGTAGTTCCACCACCATTGATTCGGGTGATGATAGATCCTGAGTGTTCTGGAGCCCATTCCTCGAAATCGCCGTAAGCCAAATCAGGGCATATGTTTTGAATGCCTCTGACGGAACCATTTGACCTCATTACGTTGACATCTCCAACTTCAAATGTTTCCAAAGTAACGATCAGGTCTATGTTGCAGTCCCAGTTTTCCTTAGCGAAACTTCCAACACCTTCACCAGCAAGCTCACCAGCTCGGGGGTTGTTAGCCCCAAAGAAGAGAGCACAAGAAGGATGGGCGATATCTATAGCTATTACAGGAAGATCGGATTTTTCAGATCTCATTTCTTCGCAGAGGGCACCTTCGATAGTTGCATCAATCTGGAATTGGATTACACCATCAACGCCCTGAAGCGTGAATGTCCTTGCGTTCTCCAAAGCTGTTTCGCCATCAAGGTTGTTGTCTGCGTAGACAATTTCAAGATTGCATTCAGCGGCTACTTCTTGGATGTTGTTCCACACCTGAGTGACAAAAGGAATACCAGTGGCAAGATCACCATAAGCAACTTTTAGACCGGAACCATCCTGCCCTTGACAAACCGCAGGCATATCAGAAGAAGCAGCAGCAGCTGACCCATCAGATGGATAGTAATCGTCGATGTTGTCTGCTGTGATCAATAGATGCTCGAGCAGTAGTGGATCTTCTACGTCTATTCCGTTAATCATTTTCATGATTGCTGGCACAACGTATGTTCCGTAATTCTCTGGGAAGTATGCGGTGGATCCTATGTAGTGACTGTTGGTTCGGATTGTGTCGTGAATGGTTGCATCTGCACCTTGACTTCCGTAAATCACTTGATCTTCAATACCGAGTTCTTCTGCAGCGGCCAAGGCGGCTAGGCCCATATCGTCGTTAAGGCTAACTACTGCGATGTTCTTGCCTGGGTTGGCTGTGAATGTGTCCAGAGCAAGAGGGAAGGCGCTATCGGTAGTTCCACCACCATTGATTCGGGTGATGATAGATCCTGAGTGTTCTGGAGCCCATTCCTCGAAATCGCCGTAAGCCAAATCAGGGCATATGTTTTGAATGCCTCTGACGGAACCATTTGACCTCATTACGTTGACATCTCCAACTTCAAATGTTTCCAAAGTAACGATCAGGTCTATGTTGCAGTCCCAGTTTTCCTTAGCGAAACTTCCAACACCTTCACCAGCAAGCTCACCAGCTCGGGGGTTGTTAGCCCCAAAGAAGAGAGCACAAGAAGGATGGGCGATATCTATAGCTATTACAGGAAGATCGGATTTTTCAGATCTCATTTCTTCGCAGAGGGCACCTTCGATAGTTGCATCAATCTGGAATTGGATTACACCATCAACGCCCTGAAGCGTGAATGTCCTTGCGTTCTCCAAAGCTGTTTCGCCATCAAGGTTGTTGTCTGCGTAGACAATTTCAAGATTGCATTCAGCGGCTACTTCTTGGATGTTGTTCCACACCTGAGTGACAAAAGGAATACCAGTGGCAAGATCACCATAAGCAACTTTTAGACCGGAACCATCCTGCCCTTGACAAACCGCAGGCATATCAGAAGAAGCAGCAGTTTCATCCGAAGCTGAGTCTGCTGGTGCCTTAGTGGTTGTTGGTGCAGTAGTAGTAGCAGTTGGTTGACTACTCTCTTCTTTCGTATCACTGCCACACGCAGCAGCAAATGTAATCAATAATGCGATTGGTATCGCAACGCCTAATCTAAATTTCATAAGTATTCTTCCCCTCGATTTTGTTTACTTGGTATTCAACACTTCAAAACTGGTAAAACTATATTATGCCAAGTAGTTCGAATTTACCGAAACGTTACCAGTGCGTCAAATGCATGGTTTTGTTTTTTGCATTTATTTTGTAAAAATACAAAAAAAGCTCTTATTCTAAGGTTAATTGGAATGACAAAATTGTTAGGTATTTTTACTTATAGTTTAAATTGAAAGAAGTTTAATGGGAATAGATAAAAGCAAAGGGAATGGAAAAACTGCCTTAGTAACAGGGGCTGGGAGTGGTATTGGTCTTGCTGTGTCAGAATTTCTGGTGAAGAAAGGATGCGATGTCATCGCAGTTGATATTGATCAAGAAGCTCTTGAAAAAATTTCTTCACATAAAAATATTACGATTTTGCCAGCAGATTTGAGTGATGTGGATCAAAGGCATCAAGTTATTGAGGCTGGAAACGGAGTTCATTACTTAGTGAATGCAGCTGGTGTGATTCTTTTGAAAGATATCTGGGAGGTGGATGTTGAAGAGTGGAGACGTATTCAGATAGTTAATTCGGAAGCTATTTTTTTTCTTTGCCAAGGAATCGGTAGAACTATGAAAGAAGGCGGATCAATTGTAAATCTTTCTTCCAGTTCTGCTAAGTTATCCGCCACGATAGAAGCGGCAGCTTACGCTGCTTCAAAGACCACCATTCTTTCAATAACAAGATCTTTTGCTTATGCGTTGGCAGATGTGCCTGTTCGTGTAAATGCAGTTTGTCCAGCGATTATCGATACCCCTATGCAGGATGCGGTTTTAGAAAAAGTTTCAAAAGAACGTGGAATGACTACGGAAGAGCTACGTAATTCAAGAAATGCTTCTGTTCCAATGGGAAGGGCAGGTAAACCAGAAGAGTTAGCCCGATTGATTTGGTTCTTGCTTTCTGATGGTGGCGATTATATGACAGGGCAAGCGATTAATTTTGGGGGAGGTTATGTCACTTGGTAGAAAAATTTGATTTTTCGACAATTAATTCTCGTATGCATCATGTAGGTATAACTGTTAGTGATGTCGATAGAAGCCTTTTATTTTGGAAAGATTTTTTGGATGTTGAACCAAGATTTCATAAGGTTTTAGATGCGTCTTATTTAAGCCAAATAACAGGATATGAAGGTATTTCACTTGATGCGTGTTGGATTGACTTGCCGGGGGGTGTCATTCTGGAAATACTAAATTATTTAACAACTGATAAAGAGCCCAACAGTGAATGGACGGCTAATCCTGGCAATGTGCATATCTGTTTTGAGACAAGTGACGCTCAGAAACTTTTTGATCATGCTAAAAAATGTGGCGCAAGACCTTTAAGCGATGGTCCTGTCCCTGTAACGGAAGGCCCCAATAGAGGTTCGATGGGTTGCTATCTTAGAGATCCTGATGGAATAACTTTAGAAATTTTGCAGCCATCCACTAATAAAAACAATTAAGTTATGTCCTATTTGGATAGTAAAGCAAAGAAGGAAATATAAATGCAGATAGTTTCAGTTGAAGCGATCCCTGTTAGTTATCCGGAACCGAATGATTTTAATGCTTTGAGGCATATCTGTTTAGTTCGAATTTGCAATAGTGATGGACTTGTTGGCTGGGGTGAATCGGTCACTATGTGGCCTGAAGCGAGCTTTGCAACGAAGGAGTTAGTTGAAGGGATGTCAGGCCTTGTTATTGGAGAAAACCCACAGAATATTGATGGGATCATTTCTTCTTTGAAAGATCACACCTGGTGGTATGGATATGAAGGAGGTATAGCGAGTTTTGCAATTAGCGCGATTGATATCGCACTGTGGGACTTGAAGGCTAAAGCTTTGAATACAAGTGTTCTTTCGTTGTTGGGTGGGGCAGTTCATGAAAAATTGCCTGCTATTGCCTCTTCGCATGCTCACTATGAGTCAATTCCGGAAATGGTAGATGAGGCCTTGGAATGGTTAGACAGTGGTCTCCAGGGCATGAAAGTTGGTTTTGGTAAAAGAGGTAACGCAAACCTTGGATTTGAACATGATCGGGATGTTGATTACGTGAGATCAATGCGAAATGCCATAGGACCGAATAAGAAGTTGATGATAGATCTTGGTTGGACCATCAAGTGGGATGTGATGACGGCAATTAGACGAACTAGAGCTTTTGATGAGTACGGGATTGACTGGATTGAAGAACCTCTAGGCGACTGGGATCCAGAAGGTTATGAAAATTTAAGATCGAAGACTGAATGCTTGATTGCATATGGTGAAAAAGAATGGACATCCAAAGGGTATAAACGTGTGATTGATACAGGAACTGTTGACGTCGTTGGAGTAGACCCAGGGCGCGCTGAGGGAATAACTGGGTTCAAGAAAGTGACAAGACAAGTCGAACAGGTAAACCGACAGACCAATGCACATTCGTGGTCATCTGCAATAGTAACTGCTGCAAGTCTCGCTGTTTCATTTAGTAGTCACTCTTGCAAACTTTTTGAATTTAAACCTCTAGAAAATCCCATGCAGCATGAATTAGTAGAAAGACCTTTCGATCATCAAAATGGTTGGGTATTCCCACCTGAAGGTATTGGGCTGGGGGTCGAGATCATAGAAGAAGTAGTTGATCGCTATAGAACAGAAAAAGTTTTATAAAGAAATGAGTTAATTTTGAAAGGGAGGTTCTATGTCTTGGAATGTTGCTTCAGGATTAGAAAATAAAGGAGTAATAGTAACTGGTGCGGTAGGTGGTATAGGTCTTGCGACAGCGCAAGCGTTTGCCGAATCAGGGGCACGTGTTTTTGTGGTTGATTTGGACCCAGAACAATCTGAGGCAGTGGCAAATTCTCTTTCAGGAGAAGGTCATGCTTTCGCAGGAGTCGATTTGTCGAATCTTGATGAGCAAAAGAATTTAATTTTGCAAGTTAAAGATTCCTTTGGTGAAATTTATGCACTGGCGCATCTTGCGGCAGTATTAAAGCGGAGGGACTCTCTTGGTGAAATCTCTGAAGAGGATTGGGATACGCAGATTGACGTTAATTTAAAGGCTTCGTTCTTTTTATGTCGCTCAGTAGCTGAATTAATGGTCGAAAATCGAACGCAGGGTAAAATTATCGCTTTTTCTTCCCAGGGGTGGTGGAGCGGCGGTTTCGGCGGATCCGTAGTTTATTGTGCATCAAAAGGTGGAATAGTTTCGATGGTGAGAGGATTGTCTAGGACTTTGGGACCTTCAGGTATAACTGTTAATGCAATAGCACCAGGTTTAGTTGATACACCCATGCTCATGGACGATCTTTCAGGGGAAACGTTCGAAGCTTTGAAGCAACAAACTCCACTCCAGAGAGTGGCTGAACCATCTGAAATTGCAAGCGTCGTTGTTTTTCTTGCTAGTGATCATGCTTCCTATATAAGTGGAGCGACGATTAATGTGAGTGGTGGCTTTTTGATGTATTAAGCTTTGCAAGTGGTATGGTAACGTTTCCAGAAGGAGTATTAATGAGAAAAAAACCAAGTTGGCATACAGAAGAATCTAGTTTGAACGCTGTTACTCCACTTGGTGGAGAATGGATGACATCTCGAAGAAGATTTTTGTCGGCAATAGCTGGTGGGAGAGTAGATAAAGTTCCTGCGGCAAGTTTGAGTTCTGTCGTGACACTAGATGGAATGGATTTAGTTGATGCACATTTTCCTGATGCGCATTTGGATGCAGAATTGATGGCGCGTTTAGCTGCCACCTCTCATGAACATTTGGGATTGGACACAGTTATGCCAGTTTTCCATTCGCAATTAGAGGCATCAGCATTAGGTGCGGATACATGGTGGGGTGAAGTCGATAATTGGCCTGCACCAAAAAGCCATGTTCTGGCTGAGCCTGAGGATTTTGAAATCCCAAGCGATTATTTGAAGCAACCATCTTTCGAGGCTGCATTAGGAGCTATTGATCTCTTGAGGAAACGCTATCCGGATGTTGCGGTAGTGGGCAAGGTGTATGGAGCTTGGTCAGTTGGTTTTCAGTTAGTTGGAATTGAGAATTGGTTAATGATGACTATTACTGAACCTGAAAAAATACACAGGTTCCTTGAAGTTTTGTTGCCTGCTTCCCTCATGTCAGCTCGTGCACAATATGAAGCTGGCGCAGATGTTGTGATGTGGTGCGATCATACAAATAGGGAACTTGTGAGCCCCGAAACGTATGTTGATTTTTTACTGGAGCAACACCGTTCGATTGCATCTGAACTAGGGGGTCCATCAATATTGCATTGTTGTGGAGAAACTACAGACCGAATTGAGTATTTTGCTGAGGCTGGATGGGATGCTTTCCATTTTGAGTCGCAGGTTGATCCATATATTGCTAAGGAGATTGTTGGAGATCGAATGTCATTGATGGGTAATTTAAATAATCCAACAACATTATTCTCTGGAGATTTTGATCTTGTTTATGAAGAGTCAATGAAAGTCCTTGAAGCAGGAGTAGAAGGAATAGCGCCAGAAGGATCAGTGCCTTTAGGAACTACGATGGAAACTTTGAAAGGAATGTCGGCTGCCGCTAGAGATTATTCTAATGCTCATAGAACAAATGGTCGGTTGATAAAACATAATGTCCGGAAGCAAGAATCTGTAGAAGAGGTTTCTTAGTTTTGATCAAAAAAGTAATAGGTGGTATCAGTTGCAAGACCTTTTGGAAACGTTACCATGTAAGCGTCCCACTCTTAATTTCGTGTATTCTAGGTGATTCATGTGGCTGATTTAACTGACATATTAAATGAAACAATAAGGGCTGAGATTGAGGATTTTCTTGAGGATCCGAATGAGATAGAAACTGCTATCGAACTCTTTAGTAATGCTTCTGAAAAAATGCAGTTAATTGCTGAGGCAGTGATTTTGGGTGAAGATGACGAAGTAGACCGGATTACCCAGGAGTCTTTAGAAGAGGGAATTGACGCTCTTGAGGTCATGGATGACGGTTTGATAGCTGGTATGAGCATAGTTGGGATCAAATTTCGTGAAAATGTCATTTTCGTTCCTGAGGTTTTAGTTTGTGCGAGAGCAATGAAAGCCGGTATGGCTCACATAGAGCCAATACTTTCTAGTTCTGGTTTGATGAACAAGGGAACCGTGGTTATGGGCACTGTCAAGGGCGACCTGCATGACATTGGGAAGAATTTGTGCATAATGATGCTTCGTGGCGCTGGTTACACGGTTGTTGATTGCGGTGTGGATACTGCACCTGAGGAATTTATTCAGGCTGTAAGAGACAATGATGCTCCTATTATGGGGATGTCTGCACTTCTTACCACGACAATGCCAAACATGGGTAAAACTATTGAAGCTTTTGTAGATGAAGGAATTAGGGCTGAAGTTCGGATTATGGTTGGTGGGGCTCCCGTTACTGAAGATTTCGCCGAGTCCATTGGTGCTGACGGTTATGGCAAAGATGCAATGGCGTGTGTAGAAGTAGCAAATTCTTTGTCGGGTTTGGTAAGGGATGGGGCGTGACTCCATCAGCTGAAGAATTCCAAAATAGATTGGACCGTATAAATTCAATTTTTACTTCGATACTGGATCATGCTGAAGAATCATCGCTAAGTAGATGCCCTTATCGTGATAGCCAAGATCTGTGTACGGCGCTTTTTTCCTGTAGGAATCAGGTTTCGATTGCCGGTGATTCGGGTTCTTTTTCTTGTAGTCATAATGGTACGTTTGACTATCGTCCTGCCTGGGAGTCAAATCCGAAAGGTTGGAAGCGTATGCAAGAAAAAACGGCCGCGATACGAGATGAAGCTCTAAAAAACCGTCAGTCGATTAATTAGCATAATGACAAAAGTCATTTCTGGAGAGTCTTCCTGTTCATCTGAATCGGATAAGACAATATTTGATTACGCTGATTTCCTTGATGTCAAGTTAGCGAGTACATGTTTTAGATCAGGTGAGTGTCATGAGTGCATAGTGGAAGTTAATTCTGATACTGCGTTAGTTTCTTACAAGACTGATTCAGAAGGTTTCCTTCCTGAAGGTTATCGCCTCGCTTGTCAAACCTATGTTAATTCTGGTGAAGGTGAAATAAGGTTTGAACCTTTGAATCGTAAACCAAGAATTCTTACTTCAACAGTCGCAAACACAGAACATGAAGTCTTCGATCCACTTATCAGTGTCAGAGATAATAAGGTTTTTTACGGAGATTTATCTGTTGACCGCTATAGGGGGGGATGTTACGGAGTTGCTTTAGATCTGGGTACTACGACAATAGTTATGGAACTCGTTGACCTGGAATCGGGATTAGTTTGCACTTCGGCAAGTGTCGAAAATCCACAAAGTTTCGGTGGTAGCGATGTGATGTCGCGAATCTCTTACGGTTCAAGAAGTGATTATTTTGAAGAGTTGCAAAAAGCTACAGTAAGTGCAATAAACAGGGTTACGAAAAAGATGTGTGACGAAGTAGGGATTAGACCTCCTCTGATTTATGAAGTTGTAGTAGTAGGGAACACCACCATGAGAGATATTCTTTTTGGTGTAGACATCCAGTCAATTGGGCAACGACCTTATAAGTCCAAAATTGAAACCGATTATTTAGAAGGACGACTTGCAACAACCTCTATTACTAGTCAGACGCGTTCAATTGGCATTAGAGCTAACAGGGAAGCTCGCTTATATAGTCTGCCCTTAATTTCTAGCCATGTCGGAGCTGATACTCTCGCAGCTGCTTGGGCCGCAGGCATGAATGAATCAAAAACCACCGAGATGCTAGTGGATATAGGTACGAATACAGAGGTTGTTTTGTGGCATGACAACAGTATTTTCGTAGCCTCTTGCCCTGCAGGCCCTGCTTTCGAAGGAGGGCTAGTTACGCATGGAATGCGAGCGTACGAAGGAGCTGTTGAATCTTTAAAGTTGGATTTGACAGGAAAAGTTTCCGATTTTTCTGTTATCGGAGACAGAGACCCTCTAGGTTTCTGTGGTTCTGGTTTAGTGGATTTACTTTCAGAATTAAGGGTAAATCAAATTGTTGACCAAGTCGGAGTCTTTCAAGGAAATCCAAAAATCAGTGAAATTAAGGTCTTTCATGACAATGATTTAATTTTTTCTAAGGAGGATTGTAGTAACTTAGCTCAAGCTAAAGCAGCTAATTACTGTGGTCAGGTCATTTTGATGCGTGTAGCCGGAGTCGACCCCATTGATATAGAGAAATTGCATTTGGCAGGTGCTTTTGCGAACTATGTAAATTTAAACAATGCAATGGAGATAGGGCTGTTACCTCCTGTCGATTTACAAAGAGTTAATAAGATAGGAAATGCTGCCTTGGATGGAGCCAGACAAGCTTTGAAGTCTAAAGAGGCTCGTAATGAGATGGAACGTTTAATTAGCGAAGTGACGCATATTGAGTTGGAAACAATACCAGAATTTTTTGAGATTTTTGTAGAAGGCTGTCTTCTTAAACCTATGCCTAAAGACTTATCAATTTTTGATCAAAGTGGAGAAAGGGTTGTTTGTGAATCAACAAAATAATGAGTTTTTGATCATTGGAGAGAATGTCCACACCACGAGGGCTATTACTAATAAGAGCCCAAGATTAGTTGAACAAAATGGAATCCAAGGACTCGGCTTTAAGTCTGTTGAAGGTGAGGAACTTTTTCTTCCACTTTCTGAGGAAATTAAAAATAGTCAAGAATACAGACAGAAGCGTATTAAACACATGAAGCTAGCTGTCCAAACGGGAATGTCAAATACAGCTGAATCACTTGTTGCCGTGGAGTACTTGCGTAAATCAGTTGTTGATCAGGAAAACGCTGGTACTCATTTTATTGATATAAACATTGATGAAATTTCTGTAAATCCTAATGAACAAGCCAAGGCTATGGATTGGCTTGTTACACAATGCAGAGAGATGACTACGTTACCTCTATCAATTGATTCCTCGTTATTAGAGTTGATTCGTACTGGCCTAGAAGCAGCAGCTAGAGAAGGAGGAGACAGAGGAGTAATGCTTAATTCGGCGAGCCTTGAAAGATCAGAAGCGCTAGACCTGGCCGTTGAATTTAATGCACGAGTAATCGTTACTGCTGCCGGTGAAAGTGCGATGCCATCAGGCGTAGATGAAAGGGTGCAGAATGCTTCAAAGATGATCGATTCCGCTCTGGAAATGGGAATAGAGATAGGTGATCTTTTTGTAGATCCTTTAGTGTTTCCAATTTCAGTTGATTCTTCTTATGGAAGAGACAGCCTTGATGCTATAGTTCAAATCCGTAAAGAATTTGGTGAAGAAATTCATATAACAGGTGGGATGAGCAACGTCTCATTTGGTATACCGATGAGAAGTGTTATAAATACCGTTTTCTTGGCATTGGTAATTGAAGCCGGTGCAGACAGTGGGATTATTGATCCAATAATGAATCCAATTGATCAAGTATTAGATGTTGATCGTTCTTCCGAGTCGTATGTTTTGGCTGAAAACACATTACTAGGCAAAGACGAGTTTTGTAGTGAATATATTTCAGCTTGGAGGGAAGGAAGAGTAGTTGCATTCTAAATTAAAAAAAATATTCAAAGAAAGTAATTTAAGAACCATTTTGGATGTGTTTCCGGTTCGTGATTATTCTCAAAGTGTGGAGGCAAAATGACAAAAATGCGAATGAACCAAGCTATTTCTAAAGCTTTAGAGGATGAGATGAAACAAGACGAAACTGTCGTGATCTTTGGAGAGGATATTGCAGCGGCTGGAGGACCATTTAAAACTAGTGATGGTTTGCTAGAGGAGTTTGGAGCGGAAAGAGTTAGAGACACTCCAATTTCTGAAATGGGATTTTTAGGTGCAGCTGTGGGAGCAGCAGCCACGGGTCTTCGTCCTGTAGCTGAAATAATGTTTATCGAATTTCTTGGAGTTGCACTCGATCAATTAGTTACCGAGGCAGCCAAGTTTCATTACCTATCTTCAGGGCTCTACAAGGTTCCTCTTACTATAAGAGCATCAGTTGGTGCTGGTTTAGGATTTGGAACGCAACACTCTCAAACTCTTGAATCCTGGCTTTATGGATGCCCAGGTGTGAAACTTGCTGCGGCTTCTGGTCCGCAGAGTGCTTATAGTCTTTTACGTGCTGCTATAAGAGATGAGAATCCGGTATTGTTGCTTGAACCTCGTGTTTTGTATTCGCAGCGAGATGATGTTGTGACTGGGGACTCAGCGGTAGCTGAATTGGGCGAAGCAAAAGTTGTTTCCTTTGGGGAAGATGTAACTGTTGTTGGTTTTGGTTCAACTGTATCTACGATTGAGACCGCTTTGAAAGAGACAACTTTCTCAGCAGAAATTATTGATTTGCAAACTCTCATTCCATGGGACCGAGAGACAGTAATGAATTCAGTATCGAAAACTGGCAAATTGGTGTTGGTTGAAGAAAATCCAAAGTCATTTGGCTGGGGCGCTGAAATCGCTGCAACTATTTCAACTGAACTATTCGATGTTTTAAAAGCCCCAGTTTTGAGAATTACGGCACCTGATGTGCCAATCCCATTTGCGAAAGATTTGGAGGAAAGGTACTTGCCTAATTCAACATATGTAAAGTCACAAATTGAAGAATTCCTCTCGACAGGAATTCTTCCGAAGACATGGTGGCACGAGCAGAAAGCAGGGATTTGATGACAAGAGAACTTGATAGGCGTAAAGAGATTTCAGAAGACCGCCTTTTTAGATTCGAAAGAATGTTAGAGATACGTTTATTTGAGGATCGAGTACAAGACTTATTTGCTGAAGGACTTGTACATGGAACGACTCATACATGTCAGGGGCAAGAAGCTGTAGCTGTTGGCATTGCCGCATCATTGAGGCCTACGGATACGGTAACTTGCACATATAGAGGGCACGGTGTCGCACTTGCTCTAGGTCTAACTCCAGAGTCTTTGTTAGGAGAGATAATGGGTCGCCAAATAGGATCTGTAGGAGGAGTCGGTGGCTCGATGCATTTAGCTCTACCATCTATTGGCCTTCTTCCTACTTTTGCAATAGTAGGTGCAGGAATACCTGTTGCTGCAGGGGCTGCGTTGAGGCATCAAGTCATGAAAACCGATGATGTGGCGTTAGCTGTCTTCGGGGATGGCAGTACAAATATAGGTGCTTTTCACGAAGGTTTAAATCTTGCTTCAATCTGGAATTTACCCGTGGTTTTTGTTTGTGAGAATAATCAGTATGGAGAATATAGTCGCATTGAGAAAACGACTCCGATTAAAAATATTTGTGAACGTGCTGTGTCGTATGGAATGCCCGGAAAAAAGTTTGATGGGCAGGATGTAGATGAAGTGGTCGCCGCAGTCTCAGATGCAGTTGAAGTAGCACGTTCTGGGAATGGGCCGACACTCTTGGAACTTGAGACTTATCGATATGCAGGCCACTCCCGTGCAGATACAGCACCGTATAGACCGGAAGGTGAATTCGATAAGTGGTATGAGAGAGACCCTATAAATACGTTTTGTGAACGTTTGAAAGGTGAAGGTACTCTTTCTGAATCAAAAGAATCAGAAATAAGAAAAATTGTTGATCAACGAATTGAGGCAGCGGTTGAGACTGTGAAAGAGAGTCCAGTTCCTGAGGTTGACTCGATGTTTAACAATATTTATGCATAAGGAGAGTTCATGAAGGAAACAGTAAATCTTCCCAAACTGGGCGACACTTCAGATGAAGTGTTGGTGATTGAATGGATTAAGAATGTGGGTGACCAAGTGGAAGAAGGGGACCCACTTGTTTTGGTTGAAACGGATAAAACTGAAGTTGAAATCGAATCTCCCCATGCTGGAACTATTAGTGAGGTATTGGCTGTAGGTGATTCAGAAATCTCAACTGGTGACCCATTGTGTGTTATTGAAACTGACTGATTTCTAAAATTTAGTAACAGCTAATATGAAAAGGGATATGTGGGCAAAATACCCGTAACAGTTATTGGGGGATATTTAGGTTCAGGGAAAACTACCTTGATTAATAATGTTATCTCTGAGGATCATGGTTTAAAGTTGGCTTTGCTCATAAATGATTTTGGGGACATAAATATAGATGCAGCATTAATTGAATCTCAGGATGGAGATGTGTTAAGCCTAAGCAATGGGTGTGTTTGCTGCACTCTGACGGATGATTTCTCAAAAGCCATGGAGAAAATTAAAAGCTCTTCCGAGAATTTTGACCGAGTGATCATTGAAATGAGCGGCATAGGTGAACCCTTTAAAGTAGCTAGTTATGTTGACGAAATGAACTATTTTCTTGATGGGGTAGTGGTTTTGTTGGATGTAACAAAAATAAAAGACTGGGCCGAAAACAAGTATGTAGGGCCTTTAATTATAAGACAAATTGAATCAGCTGATTTGTTAGTCGGCACCCATCTTGATCTAGTAGAAGGCTTAAAGGTAAAAGAAATTGGAACTTGGTTAGAGAATTTTACGGATTCTGTATTCTTGCAAACTCCCATTTCTTTGGGTCTCCTAGTTGGTTTAGAGGCGAATAGTAAAATAGTTAATGATACTGATTTTGACCACAACCATCTAACAATCACTGCACTCACCGATGCTTTGGTGTCAAAAAACTTTTTGGAAGGCTGGTTGTCCAGAAGACCAAAGGAAGTGGTGCGTGTAAAAGGAATAGTTGAAATACAGGGTGAAAATGAAAAACTACTTGTTGTTCAAAGTTGTGGCTCGCGTGCTTCTGTTGTTCCTTTTTCCAGCAACCAACAAGAGAAAATAAACGCGATAGTTGTTATAGCCACAAAGGGTATCAATAGGAAAGCGATAGAAGCATGGCTGTATGAGATTGGTCGTCCTGAGCACCAAGATCATGACCATTAGAATCTATCTTCAGTAAATCTTTCTTCCCAGTTTGTTTTCTCTAGGACATCTTTTATGAATTTTAGAAAAGAGGCAGCATACGCTCCATCGAAAGCACGGTGATCCCAAGCTAGAGAGAGAATTCCGATAGGCCTAATAACGATTGACTCTATTCCGTCAGTATCTTCAATGACTACCGGTTTACGAGTTATTCCATCTGTCGAAAGAATAGCTACTTGAGGTTGGTTGATTATTGGTGCTTGAAACATAGTACCGAATGGACCGGCATTGGTGATTGTAAATGTTCCACCGTTTAGTTCGTTTTGATGTAGTTTTTTATTTTTTGCCCGCATAGATACATCGTGTACTTGTCTGGCAATTTCTTGCATTGAGAGTTCGTCAACTCTGTGGATTACAGGTGCTATTAAACCTTCAAAGTCGAGATCAACAGCTACCGCGATATTGATCTCTTCGTTAATTACTAAATCTGTTTCGTCTATAGTTGCGTTTAGGTGGGGGAATTGTTTTAGAGCTTCGGTCGTTGCTTTCATAATAAATGGCATATAAGTAAGACTAAATTTTTCGGATTTTTTCCAATTAGCCCCATTGGTTTTTCTGACTATTTCTACATTCTCATAGTCAACTTCCATTGCCGTAAGCACGTGAGGAGAGACAGACTTTGATTTTTGCATATGTTTGCCAATTTGACGCCTAATTTTAGACAGTGGCTTTTTGTTGGTATTCGTTTCTTCCGAGTTTGTCATGTTTAGTTTGTTTAGAGATTCTGGGCTATGGCATCACCAATTGCGCTAGTTCCAGTTATTTTATCGCTTATTTCATAGCAAGCTTTGGTGATCTTTTGAGCTGCATCGTTTTCACCAAGGAAGTCGAGCATCATTGCTCCTGAAAGTATTGCTGCAACAGGATTTGCAATTCCTTTACCAGCTATATCTGGAGCCGAACCATGGACTGGTTCAAACATGGAGGGGCCAGTTCTATCGGGATTAAGATTTGCTGATGAGGCCAATCCGATGCCGCCAGAAACTGCCCCCCCTAGATCAGTCAAAATGTCTCCAAACAGATTGTCGGTAACTATGACGTCGTATTGTTCAGGTGATTGGACCATGTATATGCATGCCGCGTCGCAGTGGTTGTAGTCGGTCGAAACTTCTTTAAATTCGTTTGCCACTTCATTGAAAGTTCGCTCCCACAGGTCGCCCGCATAAGGCATGACATTTGTTTTATGAACCATTGTTAGATGTTTTTTTCGATTCATTGCCAGATTAAATGCGAAACGAATAGCCCTCTCTACTCCATGACGAGTATTTATTGAACCTTGGGTGGCTATCTCATAAGGAGTTCCGTATCTGTGGAAACCGCCTTCACCTGCGTATGGCCCCTCAGTATTTTCTCTAACTACTTGAAAGTCAATATTATTTTCATCGAACTTGAAAGGTCTCAGGTTTATGAATAAGTCAAGCTCAAATCTCATTTTAAGTAGAAGTCCTCTTTCGATTACTCCCGGAGGAACATTAGGAGTTCCGACGGCTCCCAGGTAAAGTGCGTCAAGATCTTTCCATTCATTTAGAACACTATCCGGCAGAACCGTTCCATCATTTTCGTATCTCGCACCTCCGAGATCATAGTCAACTGTCTCTACAGCTACCCCAGAAGCACTAATTACTTTAAGGCCTTCGTTTATAACTTCTGGCCCAATTCCATCTCCGCCTATAATTCCAATTCGGTTTGTCATATTTTACCCTTTTAGTGAAGTTCTTAATTTCTTTAGGCACAAGACCATAAAGCTATTCTATTTTGCAATTAAATGAATCCGAAAGACTCCCTTCAATTTACTTATTTTTTAGATTACTTTTTGCTAATGAACCGAGAAATTGCCGATCACAATTTAGCGATAAGCGCTGGACAACAACTAGGATTATCATCTCGCGGCTACCGTGGAGTAAGACTTGCGGGGCAAGAGGGTCGTGTTCAGCGGTTCCATGACGTTTTAGGTGAATATCTAGACGGCTTTAGGCCTTAAAATGGGTTTATTGTATAGTTGACTTTATTTTTTTAATTACTTGAAGGAAGATTCCGATTACTGAACGACCTAGAACGAAAATATATGTTGTAAAGCGAGAAAAAGATTTTCTTAGAGTTTCTGGAACTGAAGCAGAAAACTATCTGCAAGGCCAGTTGAGTCAAGATATCGAAGGAATGTCAGACGGTGAATCGAGGTTTACATTTCTTCTTCAACCATCTGGAAAAGTTGATGCATGGCTAAGGATCACTCGTCAAACCCAAAACGATTATTTACTTGATGTAGATAAGAACTATGGAGAGCTGGTTATCGCTAGACTCAAACGCTTCTTATTGCGAACTGATTGCAGAATCGAAATTCTAAACTATTTTCTCTATACGGAAATTGGAAACTCTTTAAATGAGAATGATTTCGTCGACTGTATCGCAATTCCGTATTCTTGGTTTGGCTTTGAATTTACGGACTATATTTTTAAATCCGATAGTTTTTCTGAAAGCTTTACTCTTGTAGACGATTCAGTTTGGACGCAGATGAGAATAAAAGTTGGTATCCCTGAAATGGGTAAAGAAATTGACACTTCTACGATCCCAGCCTCATTAGGAATAGTTGACTTTTCTGTTAGTTTCACCAAGGGTTGCTATACCGGGCAGGAATTAGTTGCACGTATGGATAGTCGTAAAGGTGGAACCCCGTACCGGCTTGTGAGAATAAGTGGAATTTCGGGGATTACTGCAAGCCAAGGTGTCCTTTTAAATAGTGGTGAAGAAATCGGAACCATTACTAGTGAAATAGTTATTGATAATGATTTTTTTGCACTTGGTTTCTTGAAAAGAGGGGTTGAGAGTCCCACAGAAGCACAAGTTGTTGACAAAGACTCTAAGGAGAAAAGTGTTTTTGTTATGCCTTTAGAAGGTTAATGCTTCTTGAGGAATCTTAAATAAGTATAAGCACAACCCGACATTGAAAATTTATATGTGTTAAGTTGGTGACTTCTTCGTTGATTTTCCGCCCCTTTAGGGCGGATTTTTCCTTTTACTCGCTCGTTTTTTGTAAATGATTTCAAAGTTACTGTTAGGCACTTTAATACGGTTTTTGGATGTTTTTTTTGACCCTCTTCTCGCCTCTTTATTTATTGGAGAAGGCAAATTTCTACCAGGCGTGATACTTCTTTCGGGAGTTTCGTTTTTCAACAGGAAACGCTCTTCCATGTAAAGGACAATGGAACCATCTGGAGTAAAAAGAATTGCAATAGGCCCGGTTTCTCTCATTGTTTCTTCGAGAGCAGCGAATAGTCGAATGCAATTTTCACATGATCCATCTATTAAGTGAAGGTCAACCATAGGTAAATAGTAATCGAACATATGTTCGATTACTAATTCGATTATTTCTTTTTCTTCGTCTAGTTTTTTAGACAGGTTCAATTAGTGATACCTGATTTACTAAAAAATTTTAGGAAGGAAAGAAATGTCTTACACAAGTATTGTGAGTACAAAGCCTGGTTCAAGGATGCAGGAAGCAACGACAGCTGATGAAGGTAATGCACTTTTGGCAGAAATTTGGGCAATACTAGAAAAAAATGGTGGAGAAAGTGTCATGGCAGGACAAGATTTCGCACGAGGAGTTGGTATTGCAATCACTCGATGGCCAGATGCTGCCGCATCAGTAAAAACTGAAATTGAGCTTTCATCCAAGGGTTTACTTGAATTCATTTCCGCTGGACCGTTTATGCAGCTTGAAGAATGGTGGCCTATCGCACAAGAAGCTATGAGTGATTCTTAAAAATTTTGATTGAATAATTAACTTTTAATTGTTGAAAAATAGCTTAATTTTGAGGCTCCCTCAGTGGTCTTCTATGAGGTCGTAACCTTGTGTAATGGCAGGTTTAGAAAAAAATCGAGAATTAGCGATCGAGAGATTTAAATCTGCTCAACGCTTTGGTTCTTGTTCACCTTCAGATCTCTTAGGTAGTTCAATCAGAGCTCCAGTTCTAAGCGTTCTTAGTGAAAAAAAAGTTGCAATCAGAAGTTACGGGATGCGAGGTTCAGATCTCCAAAGTCAATGGTTTAAATTAGTTGATCTAGCAGGGGCAAGGCCAGACTCTTTGGGTTTTATTGAACGTAAAGGTAATTTGAAAAAATTCGCCAAAGAATTGAAAGTAAAAGAAGAGGAAATTCAGAAAAACTTAAAAGCTTGGAGTCGCAGGAAGAATTCTCCGGTTATATATGAGACTCATTCTGGAAAAAAAGCAAGAATTACTATTCAGATACCACTTTTAACTGAATGGTTACTATGGGTCGCTGACTCTCGGTCAGTAGTTCATAGAGGAATGAAAGGATATTTGAATTTCAGAACTATAAATGAATTAACAACTTCTTTAATTTCTAAAGGTATTTCACCCCCACCTGAAAAAAATCTTTTACCGGTGGATGCAGCTCGAATGATACGAATATCCGAGAAGAACCCTCTTTAGGTCCAGAGTATTTCTAGTTGCTGGAAAGATGTTTTATGGTTGACCATAAAACATCATCAACTTCAACTTCATCAGGGGTAGGAATATTTGCACCAGGTAGGCGGGCACCTGGTTGTGATTCAATTACATCAGCCAGTTTTTCTACTCTTTGCAGAAACCTGTCGTCGTAAGCTTCTACATCAATTACTACGTAGAACTGACCCAGATCATGAGGTTCACCTTCAGGTGTTTTCAAAGGTGGAACCTCGACACTCAACCTCGAGCCGGTTAATGCACCAGCTAATAGTTCTGCCATGAGTCCAAGACCATAACCCTTATATCCACCTGTAGAGAGCAAGGAACCTTCGAGAGCATCTTTAGCATTGGTGGTTGGATTTCCATCTTTATCGACTGCCCAGCCAAGAGGGATCGGTTCATTGGCAGCGGCTGCCATTGTAATTTTACCTAGCGCTATAGCGCTTGTGCTGAAATCAAATTGGAAAGATATTCCTCCCTTACCATCTGGTACTGCCATAGCAATTGGGTTAGTCCCAAGCACAGGTACTGAACCACCCGGCGGGGCCACTACCGCAGAAGCATTGGTTGCCCCTATAGCTAGCATTCCCGATTTGGCTAGTTGCTCTGTGAAATATCCTAAATAAGTACAAGTTTGTGTGTGTTCAACCGAGTAGCCGCATATTCCATTGTTACGAGCTACCTCTATCGCTTTATTGAAACCTGCCGCAAAAGCCGACTGAGCGAAACCGAATCGCCCATCTACTCTTACAGTTCCGGCTTTGTTATTAGTAATAATCGGTTCAACTACACCATCAACTCGACCAGATTTTAATTGAAGGCAGTAACTTTCGACATAATAGAGACCACATATCTTGTTCCCTCTTTCTTCAGCAGTGCGAACTGCATGAGCAACAAGAGAGGCAATATCAAGAGAAGCACCGTGAACAGTAAGTGCTTTTTTTGTAGTTGCTTCTATTTCATCGAGAGATATTAGCAAGTTGCTACCCATTGTTATAGATCATTTCCGTCGATGAAATCACTGTTTTAAGAGGCATCCAAAACCTCCTCTGACATAAGAAACTTAGAAGCAATTTTGTTTAACTGATCCCATTCATGAAGTGAAACCTTTAATCCAGTTGATAAAGCATCGACTGTTTTCTGATTACTTGATGGAGAGAGAGAAGTGTCGGATCTTAGATAAACAGAGACAACTGGAGAACAACCAGAAGTCACTTCGCTATCACAGGACCAAGCAATTCCATAATTTTCTTGATCGTGTAAAGTACGCGCAAGTAAAACAAATAAGACAGGGGAGTCAAAATGCACGTCAACAGACTCAGTGCCTGTTGGCAGTCTTAATCGAAGCGAACTTCTCAAAACCTCATTTAAGGTCATTGAATCTAAAGTTGCTATTTCTAGCCAAGAAAAAATTCCTTGACCATAGTTAATTTCACAGAAAGTCACATCTTCGGCCAAACGGTCAGCAACACTAGCCTCACAGCCAAGAACACGATTTGCTCTTTCGACTTGGTCCTTTAATTCTCTTGGAGCCACAAGAACACTTGCTTTATTCATTGAACACATCTTCGAACAAACGAATCCAGTTAGAACCCATAATTGAAGTAATTTCTTCTGACGAAAAACCCACCTCAGAAAGCCCTTCAGATAATGAGTCAAAATCTTGTGGACCTTTAAACCATTCAGGCCAATTTGGGAAAGTGGGTACATCTTCAGCTTGTTTTGGTCTGTCCCAGCGTCCGCTTCGCATCCAACCCAAGGCATCAGGTGCCCAGCCAACCACTGAATCACTGCCAATCGCTATATGTTTGACACCAATCTTTTCCGCAGTGTCTGCGATCATACGGCACCAATCAAGACGTGTAACGGTATCTCCACCCATAAAAAGTGGGTAGAGGGTGCAACCGATGATGCCGCCTCGAGCTGCAAGAGCTTCTATTAGATGATCAGGCTTATTGCGCGGAGAATCACAAAAAGAGGAGGGGTTACCGTGAGTCACTGCAATAGGTTTCTCAGAACTATCTATAGCTTCGAGCCCAGTTCTATTTCCAACGTGCGAAATGTCAACAAGTATTCCGGATGTGTTGAAGGCAGTGATCATGCGATGACCCACTCTAGTCAGTCCGCCATCTTCAGGTTCCCAGCAACTAGACCCAAGATGATTTGAAATGTTATACGTAAGTTGAATTATTCGTATTCCGAGATCGGCAAAAATGCCCACCATTTCAGGGTCATCACCAAGCATAGAGCTATTTTGAAAACCCAGAACTACTCCCAGAGCCTCTTCGTCTTTAGCCTTATGCATTTCTTGAACGTTTCTTACGATTCTGACTAGGTCAGAGTTCTCACGAGCAAAATGCCGCCAATCTCCGATTTTGGTAATTGCTCCTGCTAAATCTTCCCAAACTCCGCAAGTAGCGTGGACCACGTCAATCCCGCCAGATTTGACTTCTTTTACTGTTGAGCGGTTCCAATTGTTTATTTCTAGACCGTCTATGAGCATTAGGTGAGACCTCCCGGTTGTCTAGGTAAAATCCATTTATCTGAATCTTTTGACCCGATTTCTGACACTCTAGGAGCTCCCTGAAAAAGTGTTACCCTCAGCCAATCTGTCGACTGTGGAGCGAAGTTGTCCATTCCATACATGGCCAGTTGAAACCGTTGCAGATTTAATGGTAGGTGTTTAAAATCACAAACGTTTTCTCTAGGTTCACTGTATGGTCCTGAATCATTGAGGAGGCGTTTAACTGCGATTCCATGTTCCGGAAAAGAGTGAAGGAATTCGCTTACAGAGGTTTTTTCATCTGTTGCGTAGAGATCCCCGATTAATTGGTTGATTCGCAAAGATATATCTATTGGTATTTCTCTGTGTGCTGGATCAATAACAGACCTTTCAGCACGACGGGGTTCCTCAGCGTTGTCAGACATAACCCACCAATAGTGTTTAGCTTCTGATTGGTCCAGATCAAGTTCATCTAACCAGGAATACTTTTCTTTGATTATTTTTTTTAGGGCTCCAACTATGACATTTAAGTTGTCTTTTTTTTCATTTGAGACCACTAGAAGGCTGTCAATGACTTCGTCGTCTGTGTTGTCTAGCTCCAATAATAATGAAACCACCAATTCGGTTATTTCAACGTCTTGCTTTTCAGCCCACAAGTAAAGATCGTTGAAAGGAAAGTCATTTTCGCTTAAAGAACGAAAAATGTCATGGATAAGTAAGGTCGCTTTAGCTAGAGAATCAGGTCCCATCCAAGGCCAGCGGTCATCACCACCCAGCGAGGAGAAATATTGGTAAGACTTATCAAACCATTCTTCAAGAATCTGCTTATTTGAAGTTGAACCTTTCAGGGAACGAACATTCGAAAGAGCCAATTCTCTTATAGCGATCCATGAATTCAATTCTCCAGGATGTTTCATGGCCCAGGGAACCAACCCTAAACCTGTTGCATTGCCTAGACCAAAAAAACAACTCCATTCATCGTTCAAATGCGCAGCGTCAGGGTTCTTTGCTTTAGCGCAGTGTTCTACCGACTCATAACCAACCTCCCTAAAAAGCCATGCCGCGAGAAACTGTGCCCTGTAAGGCGCAGAAAGTGGATGTCGATCCTCGAAACCTAAAAACGACCGCATGCCAAATTTTCCATTTCCATAGAAGGCTGTACTCCGCATGATGTAACCAGCATCACCTAGTTGTTTTGACTCTGGTTGTTTGCCATTCGCTAAACGTTCCACCAAATAGTCATAAAAGCGAACACTTCGGTTCCCTCTGGTTAATACAAGCACTCGAGAGTCCAGCCGACTTAATTCTTGTTTGGGAACTTCATCGCTTAAGAACTGCATAAATTCGTTATCTATTTCGCCTTCTACTAATGCTGCAGTGACATCCCACACATCTGCTATCACACGGTCAGTATGCAGGGCCTCATCTATAGTCGAAGTGAAGGCTACGAAATGAAACAGTTTCTCCTCGGCGAGAATGCGATAGATGATGTGTCCTCTTCCAAATTCGTCGAAGTTGACAACTAGGCGCTTAATTTCCCATTGATTCATAAATGCTCGACGGATCAATGATCGGCTGAAGCTAAATCGAGTCATTCTTACAGCACCGAGACTTGTGGGTTTCATTACAATCTCTGGTGGGCGCAAAACAGTACTCGGATCATTCAATAGAGTCGAGAGTTCCGATATTTCCTCGCTGATTGTCATCGAAAAAGCCTGTTTGGATGTTTGCGCACAAATTGAATCTAGCTCATAGCGGATAATCCCGTGAAAGTCGCATTAATCAATCATCAAAAAACGGGTCTTTAATAGCTATCGAATGATTGAATTGAGAGAAGAGTCCCTTCATCAACAGAAATTTCTACTTCGTGAGCTATGAATTCGTTAGAAATACCTAAACCTGAACCAGCACTAAGATCAATTCCATCTAATTCCCATTTCAGTCCATTGCTGGTGATACCAAAAGCAGTGCCTCCCATAGCGAGTAGTGTCAATGTGTCAGAAGGGTTGCCGGTTAGTTTTGCCTTATCTCTGATTACTTTGGTGTAGCTCTCATCAACAAATAAATCGATTTCAAGTTCGCTCCAACGGTTTGAACTCGCTACCACGATATTTCCAAAAGTGTGATCGAATCTTCCCCGTGATGAAGTGATGATCGTCACTGAGGAGCAATTCTTTTCAATAGCTGCAGCAAGTGCCAATTCCAGATCTGTTACATCTTTATCTACTGGAAATTTTCGGACTTCTTTAGCCCTCTCAATTGCTTCCTCCGAGCAAGAGTCAAAGTCACCAATTATTAGGTCAACTTCGAGGCCTAGTTCTTCAGCATGATCACCACCGGAATCGGCAACAATTACCAACTGTGCTTCTGGAAGAAGAAATTTACAAGAAGGTAAAGGGCCTCCAGTAATGATAAGTGCGTGCATGTTATTGATTTTAGTCCGTACGAATATGAACGTTCCAACGTCCAGCGGTGTTATCTATAGAAGCATTCAAGTCAAAACACTTAGAGATGTTTTTTGATGTCATTACCTCTCTCATCTTTCCTGAAGTAACGGTCTCCCCATTTTTTAGTAGAAGAAGATGACTGAAATCAACTGGTATTTCTTCTAGGTGGTGTGTTACTAGAACCATCGGGGGCGATTCTTCTTCATTCACTAAATTTGAAAGAACCATTAAGAGCTCTTCGCGACCCCCCAAATCTAAACCGCTAGTTGGTTCATCTAAAAATAGTATTTCGGGTTCTGGCATGAGTGCTCTAGCTAAAAGAACTCTTTGCTTTTCTCCAGTAGATAAAGTGCCGAATGGTTGATCAGATTTTTTCCCACAGCCCACATTTTCTAACAGTTGATGAGCTTGCTCCCAATCAGATCTGCTAAAAGTATCCCACCAAGGTTCGATTGCTCCTGTAAGAGCTGTTACTACAACTTCTATCGTTTTTATGTTGAATCTGAATTTGTAATTCAACGAAGTTGACATGAAACCAATTTTTGGTTTGAGTAAACGCAGGTCTGTTTTGCCTAAAACATGACCAAGGATTTCTACATCCCCTTTACTCGGATGCAGATTCAAAGAAGCGATATTAAGCAATGAAGTTTTACCTGAGCCGTTAGGCCCTAGAACAACCCAGTTCTCGTCAGGGTTAACTTGCCAATCTATATTGTGAAGTATTTTTGCACCTGAGTCAGTTTTGCTGACTGAAGTTAATTTTAATAGAGGCATATTATTGACACTAGAACAATGATCTTATTAACAGCGTAATTGCAGCTGTACCCGACAACAGGTAAACACCAGGGGTTATCCACTTGTGATCAAGTGTTTTTCTAAGAGGTCCTGATATAGCCATCCCTATAAACACTGAAGGAAGAAGATAAATACTTATCAGCAAATCTCCTGAATCGAAATTTCCTGTTAACGCAAGAGCGCTTACAGATATAACAGTTCCAATCAAGAAGTAAGGAGAAAGAGTGGCTCTAAGAATAGATCCTGAAACGTCATGGTAGAGCAAAGCAATCGGTGGTCCTCCGACACCGACAGCCGTACCCATGAAGCCGCTTACACAACCACCAAGCATCAGATTTTTTTGGGAACGTTCAAATTTTAAACCACTTACTTTCAAGGCAATGGCAAAAAGTAGAAGAGAACCAAAAAGTACTCCGATTCTTTCTTCAGTAACGACACTAAGTGCTACTACAGCTAAAGCGATTCCGGGAAGTCTTCCCACCAAGGTCCATGTCAAACCATACTTGTCTGTATTTCCTCGTTCCCGAAAAGTAAAAAACCCTGAAAGTAAAGGATTTATTAAAAGTACAGGTCCTGGAACAAAATCTGGATTTATCAGAGCGAGAATTGGTACTGCTAGAAGGTTTGCACCAAAACCTAAAACACCTTGAAGAGTGCAACCTATTGCATAAACAAGGCAGCCAGCTACCACTTCAATAACGCTCATAGTTGGTCTGACTCCATTCCACCTTGATCAGTCCAAGTCTTGTACATGGTTGCGTATTTCCCTTTTGAAGCTACTAATTCTCTATGAGTTCCTATTTCTAGTATCGAACCATTATCAACTACTGCTATACGGTCAGCTCGCATAGCAGTAGCAATTCGATGAGCAACGATTATGGCTGTTCGTCCATCTAGCAAATTATCTAATGCTATTTCTATTAAAGATTCTGAAAGTAAATCTAGATTTGAGGTCGCTTCATCCAAAATCAAAAGCTGAGGTTGACACAAGAAGGCACGAGCGAGCGCAAGAAGTTGACGTTCACCTGCCGAGAGGGAAGCACCTCTTTCATGAACAGGACTATCCACTCCATTTGGAAGACGATTAATCAAGTCAGTTAATCCTGCTGCTTCACAGGCTTTTTCGATATCTTTTTCGTTAGCGTCAGGTCGAGCAAAGATTATGTTCTCTTTAATGCTCCCATTAAAAAGGAAAGGTTCTTGGGGCACTACAGCAACCTGTCTCCTGAGGGATTCAAGTTGAACATCACGTAAGTCGTGTCCATCGATTAGAACCTGTCCACTGTCAGGGTCATAAAAACGTGAAATTAGCTTCGCTATAGTTGATTTTCCTGCTCCGGTCGGACCCACTAAAGCTAGAACTTCTCCGGATTCAATTTTTAAATCAATATTGCTTAGAACAGGTTTATTTTTCTCGTAATTAAAATCAACCGATTTCAATTCAACGCAGCCAGTAAGTTTAGGCATCTCGATAGCATTTTCTTTTTCACAAACGCTCGGAATGGTAGAGAGTAGATTTCGAAGTTTCTCGATTGATGCACTTCCTTGCTGGTACTGGTTATATAACTGAACGAGACTTTGTATAGGTGCAAAGAAAGAAGTTAGAAATAATATGAAAGCGGTTAATTCGCCAATACTTAGTTCATTTTTTAGAACCATATTTCCACCGACAAATAAAATTGTTGCCTGTGTGATGATTCCTATTGATTCGGTTCCAGGTCCAAAGAGTGCTTGTGCTCTACCTGTATAAAGATTCGCTTCAAAGTGAGAAATTGTTATTTTGTCATGTATTTCTGATCGGTGTTTGCGCTGATTAAAAGCAGTTATTACTCGCATACCTGCAAGGCTTTCGGAAAGATTCGAAAGAATGTCGGCGATCTTGTCTCGAACAGCTAGATACCCGAAAATAGAAACTTTCCGGAACCATAAAGTAAGAATTATGTTTATTGGTATTACTAGCAGAAGAGATATCAGTGCCAGATGAGGATTAAGAACTATCAGGTAAGTGGTGATTACAAGCAGAGTGATTATTTGAACAGCAAAATTAACCAGTCCTTCTTGAAAAAGAACAGTTAAAGATTCGATATCGCTTGTCATGCGCGTCATGAGAACACCCGCTTTTTCATTTGTAAAGAAACTAAATGACTGTCTTTGCAGGTGAGTGAAAACTCGTATTCTTAATTTATAAACAAGTTTTTCTCCTAATCTCCCTGTAAAAGAAGTCCGAACAAATGAAACTCCTGCGGAGATTACTATGGAAGCCACATAACAAATACAAGTGATAAGTAGTACTTGAGTATTTTTGCTGGCGATACCTTCATCGATGGCAATTTGTGTGAGTAGAGGTCCAAGGTGCTGAAGTCCGGATTCCAAGACAACTAAAAGAAGAGCAAGGCAAAGTAAAAGAACGTGGGATGAAAGAAAAGTTTTAAGAGTAAAAGGTGAACGTTCCCATTTGCTGTGTGAAAAAGAAATTTTTGGGTCAGGGTGTTCGGGTTCTTTTTCTAAGACTTTGTCAATTCTTTCGAGGAAGTCATCAGGCAACTCCGCAAAAGGCAACCCTGCTTCAGCGTTAGATTGGACTGAAGAAGGGCCGATTGCGAAACCTCCGATTCCTCCACCAAAACCCATCTGTTACTCCGCTCCACTCATTGCACCAGAGGCCAATATTGATTCGTATTCTGGTGAGTTTGCTAATAAATATTCATGAGTTCCTTCAGCTTTAACTTTTCCTGAGTCCATAAGCACGACCCTGTCGGCTAAAGCAATGGTTGAGAGACGGTGGGCGATCACCAAAGTTGTTCTGCCCTGTAAAAGCTTTTTTAGAGAAGTGTGGATGAGCGATTCTGTTTCTACATCTATGGAGCTGGTGGAGTCATCCAGTACAAGAATCTTGGGGTTTGCCAAAAGTGTTCGTGCTATAACGATCCTTTGACGTTGCCCCCCCGAGAGTGTGTAGCCTCTTTCACCTACAATTTCCTCATATCCGTAGGTTAGATCTGAAATAAAATCAGCTGCCTGAGCTGCCTCAGCTGCAGCGACTACTTCTTCTTCTTGAGCGTCTGGGCGTGCGAAAGCAATATTGTTTCTGACTGATTCTGAAAATAAGAAGGGTTCGTCAGGGATCACATTTATATGAGTTCGTAAATCTTCAACTAAGAAATCTCGTATATCCGTACCATCTAGAAGAATAGACCCATCAGTTACGTCATAAAACCGAGGTAACAGTCTCGCTACGGTTGATTTTCCACATCCTGTGCGTCCAACTAGTGCAACAGTTTCACCAGCTGCGATTTCGAGGCTAAAGTTTTCAAGAACTAGTAGATTTTCACCATTGGGGTAGGAAAAAGAAACGTTTCGGAAACTCAAATTACCTAACGGTGAAGTAATTTTACTTGCTGTCAATTTATTCTCGATAGCTGGCTTCTCATCGAGGATTTCAAAAATGCGTAAAGAGGAAGCAGCAGCTCTCTGCACTTGCAGAAGAACAAATCCTAGCATTCTAAAAGGGACAGAGATCATGATTACGTAGCTGCTGAAAGCGATGAGTGCGCCGATACTGATTTTCTCATTTATGGCAAGCCAACCGCCATACATCAAAATACTGGCCATTCCCAAACGCGGTAGCGATTCTATTAGAGGGTTAAAACGCGCTCGTGAATCGATCAAAGCAGTTGAAGACCAGCGTAACCGTTGAGCTTTTTCTGCTAACAGTTCAATCTGTTTCCTTTCAGCAGCAAAGGACTTTACAATTCTTGACCCGTTAATATTTTCATCAACGACCATTGCTAAATCTGCCATACGTCCTTGTGTGACCCATGAAAGAGGAAAAACTTTATCTCTCATTTTCTGCGCTAGAACGTACACGAACGGCATGCAAGAAACAGTTACGAGAGTAAGAGGTAGGTGGATGGAGAGCATGAAGATTAGAGCTAGTAAGAAACTGAGTATTGAAAGCATCGCTAAAGGTCCAAAAGCTAAAAGCAGTTGGATGGAACGGATATCAGAGTTAGCTCTAGAGATAACTTCTCCACTAGCTATTCTGTCAAAAAAAGAAAATGAGAGTTTAGTTAGGTGCCTGTAAATAAGAGATCTTAGTTGAGTCTCAATTCGATAAGCAGTTCTGAAAAGCAGAAATCGATACGTGTATCTAAGAAGAAAGGCACATGCAGCCATTACAATTAGTGTCCAAGCGTACGAACTGATTTCTCCAGAGCCGTCTGTAAGAGGATTATCTATAGCTTCACGAATAACCATAGGTACTGATACTTGAATGGTGAGACCTACGATTCCGCAAAAAGAAGTAATTAAAAAAGAGGTTCTCTGTTCTCTTATCAGCGGGTACAAGCGCTTAAACCAGCGTTTATTTACATCAGGATCTATAGAAACGTCGGAAATTATATGTTCTTTTCGTTCGAAGCTAAGACAACCCGAATATTTCATTGATTCACAGTACCGGATTGATTTCAAAATGATTTAGCTGTCACAAGGTATAAGCAGTTTTTCAGTTCGCTAGAGTGTAGGAACGATGTCAATCTGGTCTGGCTTGTTCATTGCGGCTGCTCTTTTGTTATTAAACGCCTTCTTTGTCGCTGCAGAGTTTTCCCTTGTCGCAGTTAATCGAGCCAGCGTGGAAGCGGATGCAGAAAGTGGCAGTTTGCGGGCTTCTAGGGTGCGCAAACTTTTGGAAAATCTGACCGTTTATCTTTCTGGTGCTCAATTCGGAATAACAGTCTCTGCGTTGTTATTGGGTTTTGTGGCTGAACCTACGGTCGCGAAGATCCTCACTGGGGGAACCAGCCATTCAGGGTTAAGTGTTTTTATAGCTGTTGTATTTGCTACTTCTTTACATCTTGTACTTGGTGAACAGATTCCCAAATACTTAGCATTGGCACTTCCTAGAAGAACCGCTTTTCTTTTATCTTCTCTGATTCGAATTTACGGAAAGATTTTTTTTCCAGTAGTGGCGCTTCTCAATTATTGTGCGAATCGAATATTGAACAGATTAGGAGTTGAACCAAAGAGTGAAATATCTGCTTCTCATACCCTTGGAGAACTTGAGCATCTAATTGAGGCATCGGGTGATGGAGGCGTTTTAGACTCTGAAGAGGTTAATTTACTTCGAAGGTCAATAAGATTCGCTGATAAAACAGTTGCAGATGTCTTAGTCCCACGTGTGGAAGTGCAGGCTCTCCAAAAGCAAGATTCTGTAAGAAAACTTGTCGACCTCTCAGTGAGTACAGGCTTTTCAAGGTTCCCGGTTTTTGGCATTGATTTGGACGACATCCAAGGAGTAGTACATGTCAAGTCTGTATATAACTTCCCTATAAAGAAAAGATTCTCATTGTCTGTGAAAGATTTAATGAACGAAGTTCTGATAGTCCCAGAGACGCGGGACTTGGATGACGTGTTGACGGACATGCGTGAAAGTCGCAACCAATTATTAGTAGTCGCAGATGAACACGGGGGGACTGCTGGCATAGTCAGCATGGAAGATGTCGTCGAAGAGATAGTAGGTGAAATAGGAGACGAATACGATCATATGGAAGTAAAGACACGTGCAGAAAGTCTAGGAAGCACGATCATTTCCGGAAAATTGAATTTGTATGAAGTTGAAGAATCGACAGGATTAAAAATTCCGGAAGGCCCCTATGAGACAGTCGCCGGGTATGTTCTTTTCAGGCTAGGGCATCTTCCTGAACCAAGTGAAATTATAGAAACCGAAGGCTGGAAAATAGAAGTTTTGGCAGTAGAAGGACTTAGAGTGGCGAATCTTCGTATTGTCTCGCCGGCTGATTTTAAAGCGAAGGGCGTTTAGATGCTCTTATTAATATTTTTGGGCGCTGTTTTATTGATTCTCGTAAATTCTGTTTTTGTAGCAACAGAATTTGCTTTGGTGGCAAGTCGTACGTCACGACTGGAAGAGCTAGCAGAAGAGGGATCTCGGGCTGCTAAATATTCAATAGAAGCAAGAAAAGATCTGCGAAAACAAATTTCTGGTTCACAGCTAGGAATTACTTTGAGCAGTGTCCTACTCGGAATCATTGCTGAACCTTCTGTAGGTGAATTGGTAAGAATCCTTTTGGGTGGTCTTGGTGTCCCAGCCTCAGTTGCAGAAACGATTTCCTGGATTTCAGCGATAGCTATTGCCGCCATGTTGCAGATGATGTTCGGAGAGATTGTTCCAAAGAATATGGCTATTGCGGATCCGGAAAGAACGCTTACTTGGGTTATGCCCATACAAAGATTTTTTGTTCGAGTGATGAGACCAGCTATTTGGCTTCTAGACACGGTAGTGGTTTTTGCAGTTAGACCTATAAAGCATCAAATAAAAGTTGGAAGTGATGAAGCTTTAGGAATAACTGAACTTTCAGCAGTTGTAAAAGTTTCGAAAGAGGAGGGACTTATAGAAAGTTTCGAACATGAGCTTCTGACCGGTGCTTTGGATTTAGGGAGAATGCCTGTTTCCTCGATTATGATAAACCGCTCTCAGATGGTCACAATAAACAGAAAAATGGATTTATCTGCTATTGAGGAAGTCGTGGTTTCAAGCGGCCATTCGAGGCTTCCTGTAGTTGGAAACACAGAGGATGATCTTCTCGGATTTATGCATGTTAAGGATTTTTTGCGACTACCAGAACAGTCACAAAGCGAACCAGTGCCTTTGGAAATGATGCGTAGAATGTTGATCGTGCCACCTGATTTGCTTTTGGACGATTTGCTTTTACAGATGCGTAGTTCGCGGATTCATTTAGCCGGAGTCAAGAGTTCTGAAGGGGTGCTCCTGGGTTTAGTAGCACTCGAAGATGTCATAGAAGAGCTTGTAGGAGAGATTGAAGATGAATCTGACCTCGAGAGTAAATAAACTTGATTTTCTCAACTCGATTGTTGAGACACAAGCAGTCTAGAAATGTACTGTTAATTGATGTCCAGAATTTTTTACGCTCTTAGTATTATTTCTCTTCTTGCATTGTTACCTATTGGTCATTCAAGCGCACAAGAGAATCAACCTGCACTTGTTGAAGTCGGAGAAAGTGATTCACCGTTTTTGTTAGAACGCAAGCTAACACTTCCATTTTTCACTTCTAAAGCTTCGGAAGTTGTATCAATAATTGAAAATCGTATTGAAACAACTACGACTGCTCTTACGGACTTAGCAACAGCTTTTGCATCGATACGTTCACGTCAAGAGATGGTAGAAAAATCTTTAGAAAATGTTGCGGGACTCCTACTTGAGCGGATCGAAGGAGCTGAGAAGATAATGGTTGATCGTGCTGAAAAACTAGAAAATATCGAAGAGGTCGACAAGGTGCGTCTTCAGGAAGATAAGAGAAAATACGAAAATATAGAAAGGGTGATGGAACTAGCCAATTCCAAAGACTGGGTTTGCCCTGTCGCCAATACTGTAAAATTTTATGACACATGGAATGAAAAGAGACCTCGAGGAATTCATAGAGGAGTAGATCTAGTCGGCTTTCATGGTGCAGATCTTTATGCCCCCGTAGATGGAGAAGTCACTTTTTTCTGGGACTCTGTAGGAGGTAAATCCTTCAGACTTATTGCTGAAAATGGCGACTATTATTTTGGAACTCATCTATACCGTTATGGTAAAAAATCTGGAAAAGTCTCAGCTGGAGATGTAATAGGCCAATTAGGAGCTGGAGGGAACGCCACGGGCCCTCATTTGCATTTTGAATTTCATGCCGGACCCATGGGTAGAGGCAATGAACTCAATCCGTATCAAATAGTAAATCAAAGGTGCACGAATCGGATTCCTATTGAAATGCCACTAAATCACACTGAAGAGGAAGAAAGAGAGAAGTACATATTTTCTTATGGAAATTTTGAGTGGGACTAAGCACCAATGGAGTGATATCCACCATCCACGTGAAGCAACTCTCCTGTAGTCGCAGGTAACCAATCGGAAAATAATGCTACGCAAGAGCGCGCCACGGGATCAGGATCTTCAACATCCCAACCGAGAGGGGAGCGCCCGTCCCAAGCATCTTCAAATTCAGAAAAACCTGGGATGCTTTTTGCTGCCATAGTTCTTATAGGACCCGCTGCGACAAGGTTTACCCTTATTCCATCAGGTCCAAGGGTTTTAGCTAGGTAGCGAGAAGTTGATTCAAGTGCGGCTTTTGCAACTCCCATCCAGTTGTAAGCCGGCCAAGCGAAACGTGCGTCAAAATCTAGACCAACTATCGAGCTTCCTCTGGGCATTAATGGGGAAACTACTTCAGCGATAGTTTTCAAAGAGTAAGCAGAAATTTCCATTGCTACTTTCACGTCATCCCATGTAGCAGACATAAAATCTTCCCCTAGACAAGCCTCAGGCGCGAACCCAATCGCATGAAGTGCTCCATCGACTTCACCCCAGTTTGTTTTAAGCCATGCATTTAAGTCTTTCGCCTGTTCAGCAGATGTGACGTCAAATTCTAGAACTTCCGGCTGACTCTCTAATTTCCTTGCGGTTCTACGAGTAAGACTCAATCCGCGGCCTGCTCCCGTGAGAACAATTTCAGCGCCTTCTGCGATTGAACGTTCTGCAACCGCAAAAGCCAATGAAGAGTCTGTCAACACACCAGTAATAAGAAGTCTCTTACCGCTTAATAAACCCAAATAAAAGCTCCTTTCTCAACAAAAGACTACGTGCTATAACTATAATTCGTGAATTCTTCGACAGATGTATATAAAAAACATTCCATCAGTGTTTCGGAGCGCGATATTGCCTAGGATCATCACCATGAAAATAGGCTTATTAGGAGCAACAGGACCAGCGGGAAAAGCTTTAGCGGCAAGACTCGCATCAGTAGGGTATGAAATTACGGTCGGTTCGCGAAGTAAATACCGCGCCCTGGAAATTCGAGATGAGATAGTTTCCGCATGGCCGGAAAAAGAACTACAAATCACAGCGGCAGAAAATATTGATGCGGCAAAAGCAGATCTAATCGTTATAGCGACTCCGTGGGATGCAGCTGCCACAACTGCTCGTTCTGTCGCGGAACACCTTCATGGAAAAGTCGTTATTTGCATGTCGAATGCGATAGCTAGAGTTGCAGGGGAATTTCAACCTTTAGTTCCACCGCGCGGGTCAGTAGCAGCGACAGTCCAATCTGTAATTCAGGATTCATATGTAGCGGCGGCGATGCATCATGTTCCAGCTAATGAATTAGGCGATTTAAGTGAAGATGTCGAAAGCGACGTGTTGGTTTGTTCTGATCATAAGAAAGCGACAGAGGAAACTTCAGAGCTTTTAACCAAGATCCCTGGAATACGACCTCTAGATGCTGGAGGTTTGTCGAACGCAACTGCCATTGAAGCTTTTAGTGCCGTAATCCTCCAATTGAATAGTCGATATAAGACAAGAGCAGCGTTGCGGTTCCTAGGTATTGAAGAAAATTAGATATTTAGTGCTTCAAGTACTAAAAACACTGAATCTTTACCCTCTGATTAGCTAACCTCGTTATATGGCTGAAATAAAAGTTACTCTCCCAGATGAGTCAACTCGTGCTTTGCCCGAAGGTTCCACAGGTGCAGACTTAGCAGCTGATGTAGGCAGAAGTTTAGCTAAGGCAGCTATTGCTTTAAATATTAACGGTGAAACAAAAGACTTGAGTAAACCCCTTTCTGATGGGGATGCCGTATCAGTGATAACTCCAGACACTGAAGACGGTTTATATGTTTTAAGACACTCAACTGCACATGTTTTAGCTCAAGCTGTTCTTGACATCTGGGAAGGAGCGACATATGCGATAGGTCCACCTATTAAGGATGGGTTTTATTACGATTTTGAACTCCCAGACGGAGCTACTTTCACAGAAGATGATTTGATAAATATCGAAAAGCGTATGCGCGAGATAATTAAAGAAGATCAGCATTTCGAAAGACATGAGATCTCATCTGAAGAAGCTTTAGAGCTTTTTGGAAAGCATAAGTTCAAAAAAGAAATCATTGAAAGAGTTTCAACTGGTGAGATAGATAGTGAAATTTCAAATGAAGCCTCAGCCGAAGGGACTATCAGTTATTACAAGAATGGCCAAGATTTTGTTGATCTCTGTACAGGACCACATGTACCAGCAACCGGAAAACTAGGCCATTTTGCCTTGCAAAAGGTTGCTGGAGCATATTGGAGAGGTGACGAAAAACAGCCAATGCTCCAACGTATATACGGAACAGCCTGGGCTAGTAAAAAGGATCTAGAAGATTATTTGGAGAGATTAGCTGAAGCAGAGAAGAGAGATCATCGCCGATTAGCAGCAGAACTTGATTTAGTTTCATGGCCTGAAGATTTAGGACCAGGACTAGCAGTATGGCATCCGAAAGGATCACTGATTCGAAAGGTGATTGAAGACTACAGCCGTACTAGACATGAAAATGGTGGTTACAACTTTGTATTCAGCCCTCACATAGCTAAATCAGTTCTTTGGGAAACCAGTGGACATTTAGATTTTTACGCTGAAAGCATGTATCCACCTATGGAAATGGACGGAGCCACTTACTATCCGAAGCCAATGAATTGTCCTTTTCATGTAATGGTTTATAAAAGTTCACAACGCAGTTACAGGGATTTACCAACACGTTATTTTGAACTTGGAACTGTTTACAGGTACGAGCTTTCGGGTGCCGTTCATGGGCTCCTCAGAAGTAGAGGATTCACTCAAGATGATTCCCATATTTTTTGTACCCGCGAGCAAGTTCCGGAAGAGTTATCCTCACTTTTAGCTTTCTGCCTTTCTCTGCTCAGAGATTTTGGTTTTACGGACTTTCAAGCAAAACTTTCAACAAGACCCCCGGAGAAATCTGTGGGTGATGATGAACTATGGGATCTAGCCATAGAAGGTTTAAGACAGGCACTTGAAAAAGAAGAACTTCCATACATTATTGAAGAAGGAGGGGGTGCCTTCTACGGTCCTAAAATTGATATGGACGTGAACGATGCGATTGGTAGACCATGGCAATTGACCACTCTTCAATTAGATTTCAACCTTCCTGATCGTTTCGGTCTTGAATACATAGGAACTGATGGGGCTAGACATCAACCGGTGATGATACATAGAGCTTTGTTGGGTTCGATCGAAAGATTTATTGGAGTTTTGATCGAACACTATGCAGGTGCGTTCCCTACTTGGCTATCTCCTGAGCAAGTAAGAATATTGCCTGTGGCGGCAGAACACCAAAGTTATGCAGAGTCACTTTTAGCCAAAATAGAGGATGAAGGTTTCAGAGCCACTATAGATATTGCTGATGAACCTCTAGGTAAAAGAGTTAGAGCAGGAAAAGTTGAAAAAATTCCACATTTATTGGTAGTGGGGGATGAAGATATTAAAAATAATACTGTCGCTGACAATACACGAAACAGCGATGAACCTGAACGAGGTTTATTAATACAAGACTTTCTACTTCGCTTAAATGAAGAAGTGGAGAAGAAAATTTGAACAAATTAGAAAACTTGTGGGCTGGATGGCGAAAAGAATACTTGACTTTTACAAATAGTAACCATCATAAAAATCACTCAGAAAAAACACTGTTTGAAGCTATTGACCAAAGTCAGCTACCAGATCAAGAAACTTTTGTTATAGAGAAAAGAACACTAACAATGGCTCTACTTAATGTTTATCCATATACGAGTGGGCATCTTCTGATTGTTCCAAGAAGACCAGTTGAGACCCTTGCAGGGTTAAGCAGCGAGGAGCATGAATCTTTATGGAAAATGGTTACAGACGCGACTACAACACTTCAGGAGGTATTTTCTCCTGAGGGAATAAATGTTGGCTTAAATCAAGGTGAAGCAGCTGGGGCAGGAGTACCGGACCATTTGCATGTGCATGTAGTCCCTCGTTGGAGTGGAGATACAAATTTCACTACTGTTACAGCCAACACTCGGGTGATACCTGAAGCTCTTACAGACACCTGGACCCGCATATCTGAAGCATGGCCAAGAGAGAATTAAATCATCAATCAACTCATTGATAAAGGGTAAAGCATGAAAAGATCTCATTTAGTGACCCTCCTGCTGTTGTTTGGTTCAATCGTTTTAGGTGTCACAGGAGTTATAGAAACAAAAGCTGTTTTATTCCTCATTGTTATTTTTGGATTTACATCCGTGATAGCTGTTTTTTCTGACCGTTACAGAAACAAGTAATGGCATTTTTTCCATCAAGCAAGCTACCTTGATACTGATCTATGAAGTTTCCTAATCGACCTCGTTGGGTTCCAAAGAGAAAACCAAAAACGGTTTTCGTATTTTCGGGAGGTGCTGTCAGGGGTGCTGCACAAATAGGAATGCTAAAAGTTTTATCTGAAGCAGGAATAAAACCGGATGAAATAGTAGGCGTTTCTATAGGTGCTCTTAACGGTTTTTGGTTTGCATGCGACCCAACTCTCGATCGAATAAAGGAACTTGAAAGGTTATGGCTCGATATTGTTGAAGACCCTCCAATTAGTGGAAATGTCCTGCGACGAGTTACGTCGATACTTAGAGGAAAACCTAGCTTTGACACAGGTGAAAAGTTGAAAAGTTTTCTTCAAGAACATGTTCCTTCGACAGATTTAAGCAAGACGGAAATCCCTTTTCATTTAGGGACTACAAGCGCCTCGACAGGTTTAATCAATTGGTGGGATGAAGGCCCTAGCGTTGATTTACTTCTTGCTTCTGCAGCACTCCCAGGACTCCTACCTGCCGTCCAGTTGAATGACGATGACTACCATTTGGACGGCGGTGTTGTTTCGAATATCCCGTTGAGGAAGGCGGTTTCATTAAAACCAACAAGAGTGATTGTTTTAGACGTTGCAACAAGATTCCTGCCGCCAGAAAAACAGACAGCGATTTCATTGATGATGATTGGATTTCGTGCAGCTTCGGCTGAATTGTCACGACAAGAGTGGGCTGACATACCAAAAAATGTAAAAGTAATACATATAGGGCTTCAAGATTTAGATGGTGACTTAGATATTGATTTTCAGAATGTTCCTAATCTGATGAAAGAAGGAGAAAAGGTGGCTCGAAAAGTTTTATCAGAAAGTTTGACAAATGTTACCGACTGATCAGAAAGGTTACGAAAGTGCTCTTAAAAATTATCTTTCTAAAGAAAAACCTGCTGCAAATAATCTTGAGATCATTGAACTGGATATTCCCGTAGCGACTGGATTCTCCAATGAAACAATTATTTTCAAAGCTCAATGGGAGGAAGAGGGAAAAGAGCAAAGCGAAAAATTTGTAGGCCGTATCGAACCTAAAGATGGTGGTATGTTCCCTGTTCAACACAGTGGTCTTGAAGAGTCTTGTTATTTGCAGCACAAAATCATGCAAACTGTTGCAGATCAAAAAGTTGCCCCGATGCCTGAATTGTTGAGTTTCGAGGAAAACCTTGAACCTCTCGGCAGATCTTTTTTTGCAATGGGTTTCGTTGAAGGCGAGATACCCAGTGACAATCCTAGGTATACAGTCGAAGGTTTTCTGGTTGATTCTTCCACTCCTGAGGAGAGGAAAACTCTGGTTGAAGATGGGCTACGAGCAATGGCCGGAATTCATTCAATCAAATGGAAAGAAGCCGATCTCGAGTGGCTTGATTGCAGTGGAACAGGAAAGCCGACCACGCAGAGTCAGATAGATATTTGGCGAAACTATTCCTTATCAGAGCTTAAAGGTAGGGAACATCCGGTTTTAGATGAGGCATTCAACTGGTTGGAAATAAATGATCCAAAAGATGAAAGAGTCGGGCTTTCTTGGGGTGATGCAAGAATTGGCAATATCATCTGGCAAAATTATAAAGCAGCCGCAGTTCTAGATTGGGAGGCATGTTCCCTTTTGCCTACCGAGGCAGATCTTGGATGGTGGCTAATGTTTGACCGTATGAGCTTTGACGACATGGGTGTTGAAAGAATGCAGGGTTACCCGACCCGAGAGGAAATGATTTCGATCTATGAAACATTTACTGGAGAAGCCAGCAGAGATGTCCATTATTGGGAGGTTTTTGCCACAATGAGATTCTGTTCTATTTTCATACGACTTGGAGATCGTCTTGTGAATGCCGGTTTCATGCAAGAAGATTCCAACCCAGCCGTACCGAATATGGTCACTGCTTCATTGGCTAAATATTTAGGAATAGATAACCCAACGCCCTCAATTCTGTAAAAGAGTTTTATTGTTTTATCTGAGAAGAACCCAAATTGGTCGGTAGGTCGAGTGGGTGAATGATTCCAGAATTAGCTTCACAAACTGGTACTACCGCATTAACAATTCGATTGGCTGCGGTGAAATTGCCACCTGATGCAGCACCAGGGTCAATTGGGTCTTCACCATGAACCGAAACTGTCAGACATGGATCTCCGGTGATGATCACATTATGAAAGCCACCTTCTGGACTATTTTTTGGCCATTCGGGAGCACAATCATCATCAATTCTTGTTACGTGCTCTATTACTAAGAGAGGCTTGCCATTAACTATCCCTTTGACTTCAAAACGAAGCGCACCTTGAGTTCCAGTTTCGAAATCTCCCATTCCTTCAACGAAAACATTCTTTTCAAGAGGACGTTTATCAACCTCAGTTGTAATTTCTTGCAGTTCAACTTGAAAGCCATCGGCTAAAACTCTGATCATGGGCGCCCAAACTTGCATGAGAGCCCAATCAGTGAGAATGGGTGCGTCATATTCCATTGGTTGTCCAAAACCGCATAAAAATCTGACAGCATCAGGTTGGTCGTAACCGGCATAGTTGGCGATTTCCTGGGCACGCACCTCGGTAATATTTGAACCCATACTCGCCAAGAAAATAGGAAGAATGTCAATTATCCAACCAGGATCGATGCCAGAAACGAAAATAGAAGAACCGCCCTCTTCGCATGCTTCGATAACTTGTGAACGCATAGGCTCTGGCGTAGATGGCGGATGCAGTAATGGGTGAAAACTCGTTGAGACAACATTAGTACCAGCTTTAAGGACAGGAAGAATTTCTGATAACGATTCGTCGGGGCGGAAATCAGCATTCACAGTGTAAATAACAGCATCCACATCAGATGCTTCTGCAATTTTGACATCATCGGTCGCAACGACCCCCAAGTCATCTACACCAGCAATACTTCCAGCATCAGCTCCAACTTTGGAATCGCTATGAACGATTACACCACTTAGATTCAATTCTTTGTGGGAAGCGACTGCTCTAATCGCAAGCCTGCCGACATTTCCAGTTCCCCAAACAACTACGTTCTTAATCATTTTTTCCCAATCTTGCTGTTTGACGCGGAATTCCATGATACGGAGATCCGGCGTTTTGATACCTCTCATAAAGATCAAAAAACTCCTCCCCAAAAGGATTACCACCGCGAAGAGGCATTGATGCTCGTACAATCGTGAAATCCAAAGGCGCTAGTTTTTCGGCCTTTTCAAAATGTTGCTCGGAAACTTCATCAAGCCCGGCTCTAAGCGAATTAGCTGCAATTCTGAAATGCAGACGAGCGGTAATTTCATTTTGATCAAAGTCTTCAACAGTATGTTTCGCATCTTCAGGGACCACACCTTCCTTCACCCAGTCTTTGACTTGATTCATGTGATTCGCGCAAGAAATGCCAGTTAATTCAGTAAAAGTATCACTACCAAACTCTCCGGCATTCGGTCGAATAATAATGTCGTTTTCGTCAACCCAGATAACAGTTGGAACGTTACTGACAGCGTAAAGATCACTAAAGAGATGGTCGGCATCAATTAAAACTGGATAAGTGGCTTCTTTGGCGAGTTCTTTGATCGCTTCAACATTTTCGTCTATAGCTACTGCTAGTACAACAAAATTTTCGTCTTCTAAATCTTCGAACAGTGTCTGCCAACCTGGCAGATCAAAAGCACACCCTCACCAACTCGAAAAAGCTACAAGCAGCTTTTTCTTATCGCTCCATTCGGAAAGGGAACGCAAGGTTCCATTAAGGTCTGGAAGTTCTATATTGGGAGCTTTGCGTTCTGAAAGAGCAGAGTGGCGGAGTGAAGAGAAGCTATCTATAGCAAGAAACCCTGCTTCTATATCCATAACAGTCGAGAATCCGAGTGCTTCGGTGAGTGTTAACAGATCAACAAACTCGGATGGGTCAGAAGTTAAATCTGAAGGCACAGGAATACAGGTTGTTTCTTTGCAGAGTCCTTCATCTTTAAGTTCCCATCCCAAAATTTCTTGAACGTCATCTTTTTTGATGCAAGGTTTTTTGTTTTCCCAGGAAACTTCGATCACAGAAGTGCGATCTGATAGAACAGTCAAAGTTTCGTTATGCATTTTATTCATTTTCTACTTTCTGTAATTGAACGTATATCAAGTTGCTCTTATATCTTCAAATCTATCTACAGAACGCAGTGCAGGAAAAAGTCGCCACCATAAAACAACAACCAAGAGAGTACCAGCACCTCCGAAAAGTATTGCTCCAACTAAACCGAATAATGCAGCTGTCACACCAGACTCTGCTGCTCCGAGTTCGTTAGATGCACCAATAAAAACACTTTCTACAGCAAGCACACGCCCTCGCATTTGTTCTGGAGTGGCTAAAGGCACAAGACTGGCGCGTATAAACATTGAGACAGCATCAGCAGATGCAGCTACAAGAATTAGAACGAAAGCAACAGTGAAACTTCGGGTCATGGCAAGAACAACGGTTGCTATCCCGAAAATTCCAACCATTTGAATAAGTCTTACACCTACATTACGTTTCAGCGGTCTAAATGCAAGAGAAAGCATTGTTATTCCAGCTCCGATTCCCACTGAAGCGCGCAGCCACCCAAGTCCAACAGCTCCAACACCTAGGCGCTCTTCAGCTATTGCAGGCAGCAGAGCAATTATTCCTCCGAACAATACTGCAAAAAGGTCAAGACTTATAGCTCCAAATAGAATTGGAGTTCTTCGAATGAAACGTAAACCTTCAAAAGCATCTTTTATTACTTGCTTCGTTCCAGTTGGTTTGTATTGAATGACTGGAGGCTTCGGAACTAAGGAAAGAAGTGCTATTCCTGTTGAAAGGCCGATTGCGGCCACCAGATAGGGAAGAGCGATATCGGCTACAAATAGAAAACTAAAAATAATTGGACCGGCAACGGTTCCACCCATAAAAGAAACTGCTTTTAACGCGACCACTCTCTCAACGGTTCCCGGTGGAGCCAGATCAATAGGAAGAGCGCGATTAGCAGGCATAGCGAAAGATCTGAAAACACTGAATAGAAGAATTAAAGCAAAAATTGGTTTTAAAGAGGTTGGGTCAGTGCGAATATAGGAAAAGAGAAAAATTGAGACAATTGCCTCACCTGAAAGAGCTATTGCAAGTACTCGCCTTCTGTCGAAACGGTCAGCTATAGATCCTGTGATTGGCGCTAGAAGCGCAACTGGTAAAAATTCAGCAACTCCAATTAACCCTAAATCAAGTGCATTCCCAGTCATGTCCCATACTTGTTTGCCGATAATTGTAATTTGACCGATCTGAGATAACGATGAGAAAAAAGCTGAGACCATCAACACATAAATACCGAAAGGTATTTTTGGACTGGGTGATTGGTTCATACGAAGATTGGATCTAAGTAGAAGCTAATGCGGCGTGAGTTGCCATAAGGGTACGGCCCGCTCTCATATCGTGTTGAAGACTCGGAGCCATGCGATTCATGACATAAGCAAATGACATATTTGCATCTACGTCAATTACTGCCAGAGAGCCTCCCCAGCCTCCCCAAAAACAAGCTTTTTCATTTGGGCTTATAGGCATCAGTTCACTTCGTAAACCGAAACCCATACCGTGACGAATCGGGACACCAAGAATATGGTCTGTTCCATCAGTTTGAATTTCAAAAATTTTGTCAACTGTGTCGGAGGAAATGAGTTTAAAACTATCTGAACTTCCATTTTGTGCAATCAAACTGTGTACAAGAGCAACAGAGCGTGCATTTCCGTGTCCATTTGCAGCTGGGAATTCAGAGCTTCTCCAACGGTCAGTATTAGCTAACTTTGCACCCATTCTTCCATGTTTCTCAACACGTTCCACAAAAGGGTGCGGAGCCTGATCAGTCAGAACTACAGGCCCGTCAACAGAATCAGTATCCAGTAGGGCAACTCGCTCAAAATGTTCGTCGGATAATCCGATATGAAAGTCTGCACCAATCTTATTAGCAACTTCTTCTTTAAAAAAAGTTCCCAAAGTGCGACCATCTACTTGTCTGAGGAGTTCCCCAAGTAGCCACCCTTGAGTCATAGGGTGGTAGCCCGACATGCTTCCTGGCTCCCACCAGGTTGACTGAGAGGCTAGTCGATTGCAAGTATAATCCCAGTCAAATAGTTGATCTTCAGTTATAGGGTCATCAAATCCAGGCAATCCAGCAGAATGAGACAGTAGGTGGCTAATAAGCACACCTTCTTTTCCGTTTTGAGCGAAGTTCTCCCAATATTTACAAACAGGCGAATCTAGCTCAATTAAACCCCGATCAAAAAGCATCAAGATACAAATTGCTGCCATCGTCTTTGTGGTTGACCATACATTTACGATTGTGTCTTTTTCCCACAAAGTTCCTTTTTCCGAATTGGAAACTCCACCCCAAAGATCGACAACAATTTCGCCATCTACAAAAACAGCGCAACAAGCACCCAGGTCTCCTTCATCGAAGTTCTTTTCAAAAGCTTCTGCAACTGCTGCAAAGGATGGTTCAAAAGTTCCGTTAATTTCAGTCATAAAAATTAATTCCAAATAATAGTGTCATGCTTTTCTTCTTAAAAAGAAAAGATTCGATAGAAAGAGGAGTCTAATTTCATAGACCTTAAATGTCTTCATTTGGTTCAATAAGTTTTTCAAGAACTAAATCTATGTTTACCTTCTCATTAGGAACATTTTTGAAATCTTTCAACCGTTCGTAAACTTCAGCAGCAGCGTCCCAAAAAACATTCGGAACTCCGTTCAAAGCAAAGGTTTCAGAAATTTCATTCATTTCAGAAACAAACCTCCAGGCTTTAGGAGAGTTTAAAGTTGCTGATATTAAAGTCATTGCTTCAGCATCGGGTTGGGATAAACCCCACTCATGAAGTAGATCTTCCTCGACACCGGCGTTTTTCGCCATGGCTCTAACAGTAAGAATCAACGCACTTGCCCCTTTAGTCCAGGCACCATAAGCAATTTTTAAAGAAGCAGCTTTGCCTACCTCATCTCCCAGTGAAAGAACGCTTAAAAAACCGTCCGTGAAAACAGCTTTAATCTCGTCGCATCTTTCACCGGAAACGTAAAGTCGTGTTGATCCCTCAGAGTTTGCAGGAGGTCCAATAATTCCACCATCCACAAAGTCAATATTGTTACTCTCTAAAAGCTTATGAATCAGATGCTTCTTTTCTGGAGATCCTGCATTTGCATCCATATAGAGTCCTTCAAATCCGGTTTCCGCAACAGCTTTCGCTACCTTTACGGCTGATTGCGGTGGGCAGATCGAAAAAACCATGTCACTTTCACGAATATTAGAAAGTGTTTTAATGTCCTCAAGTTTATGAAACGAAGCACGTTTTTTGGTGGTTTCAGATCTACCTTCGGAAACCCATAAAACCTTATGGCCTGAACTGATTGCAGCAGCAGCCACAGAAACACCCATTTCTCCTGGGTGAAGAATTGTCAATATCATTTTCTAATTCCATTAGACATCGGATAACAGTAGCTAAAAAACTTATGCAACGGCGACAGTGGGCAAGAAGTAGTGTAAAGATATGAAAGCTCCAGAAACTATTATTTGCGTTGATTGCGGTGGTGAATGCAAACTATTGATACATCCTGACACGGAAATTGAACCTGGGGATGTAGTTGCATACAGATGTCTTGAATGTATGGACCGTTGGGATGTAGTGATGGAAGAAGTAGAGGACTTTGACTAATCTTCGTGAAAATCCTCGATTTGCGACCACCAATGAATGACCCGTCGGTTTGGTCCAACGGATGGCGATATTAGCCGCGGTTCAAACAGTAGCAACTGAAGAACTTTCAGTTGACTATTGGTGGGAAGCAGCAGGTAAAGATCTTCTTATTGTGCAACCAGAATTCGATGCCATAGCGACAGCGACAATAGAAAATGCACGTCAGATAGTTAAAGAACTATCAAACAAATCGAAATTAGTAGTCGTACCTGATTCCGGACACGCGCTTCTACCAGAACAACCAGAAATTGTTCAGAAGGCTATTTTGGAGTGGTTAAGAGAACGAAATTAAGATTTAATATCAGATTTTGTTTACGTTCAAGGCTTCAGGGCCTTTTTTACCTTCGCCGATTTCAAACTCTACGGCTTGTCCTTCATCGAGACTTTTGTATCCATCACCCTCGATATTGGAGTAATGAACGAATATGTCTTCTCCGTCGTCTACGGAGATGAATCCGAATCCTTTTTCATTTAGAAAAAATTTTACAGTTCCTGTAGGCATAACTTTTATTTCCTTACATTAATTCATTCATGTCTGATGACATGATGCTATTAGTCTACGAGGGATTAGGGAAATGCGGTTAAAGTCCAAATGATTCACCTATTACCTTTCACTAATTACCCTATTTAGATAGTGTTAATGTTAGAGGTGGGGGAAATGCCTGAAGAAAAATTTTTGAATCAGACGTATCGGCTCGAAACACACGAAGAAACTCTTGCCCATTATGAAGCCTGGGCTGAGACGTATGACGAAGAGATAAAAGAAAATGATTACGCACAACCCGAGAGATGTGCAACTGCTCTCGCCCAATATTCAACTAGTAAAGAAATTGATTTATTAGACATTGGTTGTGGTAGTGGGCTTTCAGGATTGGCTCTAAGTGATTCAGGATTTAAAAACATTGATGGGTGTGATTTTTCTCCTGCGATGCTCGAAAAGGCCAAAAATACAAATGTTTATCGAAAACTATTTTTAGCTGACATTAATGAAGAATTGGATATAGAAGAAGAAGCTTATGATGCAGTTTCCGCTGTTGGTGTTCTAGCATTTGCACACATCAGAACTGAAGCTTTACGTCAGATGCTTCGGGTCATAAAAAGTAAAGGTTTGTTAGTAATCGGTTTGAACGAACATTATTGGGAAGATGACTCTGTTGGCGAGAAAATCAGAGCCATTTCTGAAGAGGGTGCTGCTGAGTTGCTTTTCGAAGAATATGGCGCCCATCTTCCAGGAGCTGACATAGGTGGCTGGGTAGCGGTCCTTCGAAAAAAATAAGTATCAATTGATTGTGGCTATGAATGAAATAGTTTGTCCGAATTGTGGTGAAGATGAAAACCTTAAAGGCGACTCCAAGGAATCTGGAAACGCAAAAAAAGTTACTGTAATTTGTGAGACATGTGAAATAAAATGGGAACGAGACCTTACCCCAAAGTGCTCTTCGTGCTCTTCGGAAGATTTACGAGCAGCAGTACGTTCAATAGTCGACAAGTCTCGCGGTACACAACTTTCAATTCAGTCGCTTAGCGTCGTATACCTTTGTCCTAACTGTGATTCAGAAGAATTAACTGTATGGAACCAATCAAATACACCTCTTCCACCTCATGAATTACCGTATGACATCGAATAGTTCTAAGTAAGGTCACTTTAATGTCTTCACTTTTTGGTTTTATTAGGCCGGTAATCGGCGGGGTTATAAGGACAACTTCAGAGTTTTTCACGCGGCTGGCTGTAATCGGCCCAAAAGATATTCGTTCAAAACGGTTTGGAAAATTTGGGATCGGATCGAGCATTTCCTGGCCTACTGGTTCAGGTTTCGGAGAGAAGTGGATATGGATAGGTGAAGATGTACTTATAGCAGCAGATGTAACTTTGTCAGCAGGAATGGGACCCGGACAAGAGATGGTTACTAATCCAGTTGTTCGAATTGGAGACCGTTGCCTTATAGGCAGAGGTACATCAATAATTGGACATTTAGCTATAGAAATAGGTGAGGATGTTTATACCGGGATGAACGTTTATATAACCGACCAGAATCATGGTTACGAAAATCTTGACGCACCAATTGGAAAACAACTACCTAATGAACAACCTGTCTCGATAGGGAAAAGCAGCTGGATCGGATCTGGCGCCATAATTTTACCTGGATCAAAAATAGGAGACCATGTGGTGATCGGAGCTAATTCAGTTGTAACAGGTGAAATTCCTTCATACTCGGTCGCTGTTGGCAGCCCGGCAAGAGTAGTGCGTCAATATGATGGCAAATCATGGGAGCGTCAGAAAACTAGAAGTTTTGATCCAGATGAGTTGATCTGACAGATTTTTCTTTATTATCGCGCAACCCAAAAGTAAGTATGAGGCTGATGAACGATACAACAACTATGAATCCGACACCTCTCTGGTACAAGTCAACAGTCGGCTGACCTGATTCGCTAAATGTAAGGGTCGCTGCTAGAGCAATTCCAAAAGAAGAGCCAACACGTTGTACCGAATTAACGAAAGCCAATGCGGACCCTATCCGGTCGGGTTGAACATTTTGAGAAGCTGAAACGGAAAGCAATTGCCAAATAGTACCCATTCCAAAACCAGCGCAGGTCACCGTTATTAGAAGACATAAGAGTGATTCTTTTTCACCGGCAAAAATCCAAAATTGCAAGAATCCAAGCGTGTATACGGTTATTCCACAGAGGATGACAGGAAAGTGACCGTATTTGTCTGCTGCTCGACCAGTGGGTATGGATGTCAAGACGACCATACCTGGCATAACGGTCAGGAGGATACTTGCTTTTATCAAACCAAAATTCCAAATGTCGGTTAAGTAAAGGAGAAGGACTAGCCAGTGTGAGAAAAAAACAGAAGCGATAGTGAATGCTAAAAAAGATGTAAATCTGTATTTGCGTCTTTTGAAAAGAAGTAACGGTATTTGCGGATCCTTACTAATTTTCGATCGCTGTAAAAACATGTATGTTAAGAAAAGTGACAGAATTATAGTCCCCAAAAAGCTGATGGAAAGCCAACCCCACTCGTCAGCTTTGGAAAGCGAAAAAACTAATAAACCAACTGCGAAAACAGCAAGCGTGGAGTCTATGAAATCTATTTTTCGTCGCGTGTTTCTTCCAGGGACATCAGCGTTTTCCCAGGAGAGAAAAGCTGCTAAAAGAGCAATTGGTATTTGTGAAAAATATCCAAAGCGCCATGAGAATGAACTTATAAGTAGGGTTATGATAATAGGTCCAGCTACACCAGATGCTCCTACAAAAACACCTACACGGGCTAAAGCCATATTTTCAGAACCTGGTGTAGCTTTTGCTACGAGAATCGCAGCTGCGAGGGGTGAAATAATAGCTAGTGACACTGCGGTTAAGCCTCGGAATGCTATCAGGGACCATAAGTTTGGTGAAAGAGCACAGCATAGGTTAGTGAAAGCGAAAAAGAGTATTCCCCACTTGTAAAGGTTTTGATATCCGTATTTTTCACCGAGGCGACCGCCTTGTAGTAAAAGGGAAGAGCTTACGACTCCGGTGATTGTGAGTATCCATGCAGCATTGGTAGCGTCACCGGAAGCTAGAACGTCACGAATTTCAGGAAAAAGAAAAAACATAGTTGTTGCTTCCCAACCCGAAACGAAACCACAAAGACTCGCACCTATAGTTATGCGTTTATTTGTTTTCAAGAGGGTACTGTCGGGTAGGAAAAGACTTCAAGATCAAAGCTTATTGCAAATGTCGTGTTAGTTGCTCAGAGCGCTTCTAGGTTGGTGATATATGGATTCAATTAATCTTGCTTTTAAGCCCCGCTTCAGGGGGAGAATCCATGGGGTCAGCTCTGTAGTAGCTGCTTGTTTGATACTGCCGATGGTTTTTTCAGTATCTGGTGTGAAAGAGCGACTCGTACTGCTCCTTTTTTCTGTGTCGATAACTTTGCTGTTAGGAGTGTCATCTTTATACCACCGGATCGAGTGGAAAATCAGTGTGGAGCGTTGGATGCGTCAACTTGACCATTCTTTAATATTTATAGCGATAGCAGCGACGTATACGCCTATAGCCGTATTTGTGCTATCCCCGTGGGCTGGAAAGTTTATTTTGTTTATTGCCTGGGGAGGATCTGCAGTAGGTATAGCAACTCGTTTCTTTTTTCCAGACATCTCATCAAAAGCTATAGCAGTTCCATACATTCTCGTAGGTTGGAGCTTATTATTTGTTGCGGCTGATGCTTGGAGGAATTTAGGTGTTTGGGGCTCTATCCTAATTTTACTTGGGGGAATTTTCTATACCCTGGGTGCTGCCGTATTTGCATATCAGAAACCTGACCCATGGCCCCGTATCTTCGGATTTCATGAAGTTTTTCATTCCTTTACTTTTCTAGGGGTTTCACTCCATTATTGTGCGATTGCTTTCATAGTTGCACCCATGGCGGTGAGTTGATTTACTGACTCTAGAGAGACATGCTTTCTATCATTGACGCCATTTGTTCCTGAATTTTTTCAACAGCTTTTTTAGGGCGGATCATGACTTTGAATTCGGTTATGAGGTTATTCTCGTCGCAGGTAATAATGTCGATGCCGTTGATTTCTATCCCATCAATAATTGTTTCAAATTCGAGAGCTGCATGGTTTCCATCGAGAATATATTTTGTGTAGTTAAAAGACCCAGAATCCGTTGACGAATCGTTATTTTCTTGATTATCTTCGTCACCTGGGAAAACCTTATAAGCAGCGTTTAAATACAGCTTTGTCAACTCACGGCCTTTTAGCGGTTTGAAAACAACAGGCGACAAGAAAACACATTCTTCATGTAGAAGGTCATCAAGTTCTAAATCACCGCGTAGAAAAGAATGCCAATTTTCAATAGTTTTTTCAATCATTTTGTAATCAAGTTAGTTTTCAGATTTGTTATGTTCGTTAATGAATCTAACAGCCTCTTTTAGAGAGTTCTTAGCTTCAGGGATGAATCCACCGAAAAGTGGGTATACATGCCATAAGCCTTTCGCTATTTCAATTTCTACTTTAACTCCAGCCTTTAAGGCGAGATCGGCTAGTCGTTCTGAATCGGATAGAAGCAGTTCCTCATCGCCTGCCTGAATGAGCATTGGTGGAAGGCCTTCTAAATCAGCAAAAAGAGGAGAAATCCCGGGATTGCTGGCATCTTCGTTACCCCGGTAGCGGTCAGCCCCTGTACGTATCCAATCTGGAGCAAGCATCACATCCAATTCAGCTTTTGTATTCATGGACTCCCCAGAATGGGTTAAATCCAACCAAGGGGAAATCATATAAAGACAGCTAGGTGAAAGACCGTGGTTATCGCGTAGAGAAACAGCTGTGGCAAGTGTCGCTCCGCCACCAGCGGAATCACCAGCAACGGCAATTTCGCCACCAGTCTCATTTTTTAAAGCCAAATAAGCAGCAACGCAATCCTCAATACCAGCAGGATAAGGATTTTCTGGAGCTAAGCGATAATCAACTGCAGTAACAACTGTGTTTGTCATACGGGCAATGAGACCTACTGGGGAACGGTAGATCTCCGGTGAGCCCATCATGTAGCCACCGCCATGCAGGTAGAGGATATGACAGTCAGGTTCAGGATTTTTAGGGGTGAACCGTAAAGATGGTATGCCGTTAAGAAGTACTTTCCCGTAGGAAACTGTTTTTGGAGGAGGGTATCTAGTAATTTTTTTAAAGTGTTCTCTGTCTTCTTCCAGAGTTCGTTCTTCGTTTGGTTTCGCA